>Ga0208687_1000016_pt1 | contig 271511 bp, 287 predicted proteins | sample June2015DPH_6_10_FD_184695 | JGI IMG/M metagenome (GOLD analysis project Ga0208687, IMG submission 184695) | Peatland microbial communities from SPRUCE experiment site at the Marcell Experimental Forest, Minnesota, USA - June2015DPH_6_100... | ecosystem: Environmental > Terrestrial > Soil >...
GTACAAATATGCCTTAGCCCTATCCCTCTTGCGAGGGACGGCTCCAAAACCAATAAAACTAGTGTTCTTCAAAATTATACCTCAAAGAACCTAGGGAGCCGCCCTTCTAAAGTTTTGATCTACTGTTACGGGGCGAGCATCCACGTTTACGACCTATTGATGTATTCCTCAATTTTTGCACTACAACGCCTGCAATCCTCACAGCATAGCCCCCTGACCACAAGTGCCCACCCCAAAGCTTCTCCTTAATCTCAGGAAACTCCTCGAAAAGCAACTGAGCCGAAACACACTTGAAAACACGAACCATCTCAAGTATGCATACTTTAGGCGGAGCAGAAACAAACAGATGCACATGGTCACTATCATGAACTCTAGTAGCCAGCAACTGCCAACCATGCCTCTCAGCAATCATCTTAAGTACCTCTTCCAACCTAACCTCAACTGAGCCTACGAGTACCTTGCGGCGGTATTTTATGGCCCAGATAAGGTGGTAGTTGGCTTGGTAAGCACACGTCCTAGCCTTCTCCAAGTCTCTCACCTCCTTATCTCGTTTGTGAAAGACGATTAGGCATACCAAAAAATAGAACTTACGCATTCATCCTGCTGCTACCGCGGCAGGTATTCTGCTAGGTTTTTTATAAACATTTGCGAGAAATTAAAAAAAATTTCAAAATTAATTTATGCTTTGCTAATCGTGCATATTCAATAAGGGTTCGAAAACGATTAATAATTGCTTCTATCCTCGTTTCTGCTCATTCAAGCAATTTATTAAGCAAAGGTTTTTTTACAACATTCCAAGAACGTTTCTTTAGAAGGTACTGATTGAATCTTGAGCCATAATATTGCTTATTTTGATCTATGTTTGTGAAATATTCAGAAAGTGTGTCTGTTAGAGTTAAGGGCGATGATGCTATTATAACCTCATCCTCTGTGTAATCCTGTAGCATCGTATATTGCGGATATGTGATCTTCGCCAATGGTACTTTAAGGAGACCTGCTTCAATACTGTCTAAGCCGATTTCTTCATCAATGCTGGTTTCTATGTATAAATCAGACGAAGCCAGAGACTTTAGGAATTTTGTACGAGGCATAGCCCTTATTATGTTTAATTTTACCATTCCATAATCATAAGTTTCTTCATAAGGTATCGTCGGATCAATTATATAAAACAGTACTTTTTTCTTGAGCCTATTCCCTAATAACCGAGCTACATGTATTAATGATGCTTGTGGCAATAGACGAGGAGACTTAGCGTAAGATCTATACGCCATTATTTTCGGAACTTCACTCAAATTTCTATAGCTATCTTGCAGTTGTTGAAAGTATTTGATTTCAGATGGAAGTATGAACTGTGGCAATATTGAAGTTGGATTGCTTATTTTATTATAATTACGGGTTGTTATGCTATGACAAATATAAAAATCTGGTTTAAAAAATTTCATATTGACAGACCCCCACCACGCAAATTCTAGTAAGGCTCCTAACCTTGTCCTAATATCGCTGTGCAAAATCGTATTTTTGTATTCATCAAATAATAATCCATGAATAAATATGGCAAAACGTTTTCCGGCAAGGAGGCTACTTATTCGAGCGATAGAACCAGTGTAAATAATAAAATCGTAATCTTTCAACTTTTTTACCAATCTAAGATCATGAACAAATGGATTGACAGCACCATGGTCAACATTGAAAAGATCAACTTCAAAGTTCTCCAATTTAAGGGCGTTAAATAGCTTCAATGTGATAACATGTACACCGCCCAGACCTGAAGGGGAAATAACTGCAATTTTCATATGACCCTCTATCCAAAATTGCTTTTCTTGTTAATAATGTCTATTGGTAGTATAATCTCACATAATCTTTTCAATGAGATTTTTAATAGATCCGGCATTCCTATCTATGAGCAAGTAGAGCATTTAAGGTTTGCTTGCGTGTGGAAATATGCAAAACAATATTGAAACAAGCTATCAAATGCAAAACTTCATAAATCCTCAAGCAAGTCATAATAAAATAAAACCAGCGAAGAAAAAATGCTTCAACCAGAAGTAATACACAAAGCAAACATAGAAGCCCATAAACTAGAGGCATCGATATACGAGCAAAGGCATCCCGAAATTTATGGGTACTCTGAACAAAAGAGAATTACAAAAACACTTCAGATAATAACCGTTATGATTGAGGATAATGAGAAGCATGCGTTAGATTTTGGTGCTGGAACTGGAAACCTGACAGGAAGATTATTGCGTTTAGGATATAAAGTCACCGCAGTTGATATAAGCCCTGATATGTGTGTGCAACTTAAAAAAAAATTTCAACAAGAAATCTTAAAGGGCAATCTTAAAGTAGTTAACTCAGAAGTTGAGGAATTCAAAACCGCAGCAAAGTATGACCTAATTACTTGCTATTCCGTTTTGCATCATTTACCCGATTATATTCAAACAATTAAGGAATTAGCAGCTTTATTACACACCGGTGGGTGTATGTACTTAGATCATGAGGCAAGCCCATATTATTGGACTAATCAAAATTTTAGGGGTATAGAAAGAATAATTAATTTTTCAAACAGAATTGTTGATTTTCCATTTCGTTTTCGGAGGGGAACAAAAATTTCTATAGATTATAATATGAGTGATTACTGGACAAGCAAAGATAGGCATATAGATCACAAAAAAATTGAGCGAGCGTTCATTCAATTACACTTTTCAATTCATAGAAGAATTGATTACCACGTTAGCAAAACATTAGTTGTCAATCCAGCATTTATAGCTTATCAGTTACTAATGAAACCTACTACGAGTTGCTGGATAGCCAAAAAATGAATAAATTGCTAAGCCTTCAGTCATAAGCAACATCCCAAGTCTTTCTAACCAAACACTTGTTCTTAGTAATTGCTAAAATAAATCACAGTTTCTCGCAAAATAACCTTGAGTTGGTTACACTAACATATCCTTTCCAATACCCAATCGCCCTGCCAATTGTTCGATTCAATATCATTGAAACTGATGAATGGTATTTGCTTGCAACTGGATAAGTGCAGATCATAATTTTCACATTAAAACCCAACGTGCTTATTTTAGAAATCCAAACATCACGTTCCAAGACTGAAACGTGATCCAAAGAAGCAGATGATTTTAAGCAGTATTTAGGACAGCGATTAAGATGAAATTTTGATTTTTTTTGTGCAGGCGTGGGTGTTGAAATCATTAAAATACCGCAGTCTTAAGGACGCGCCTTGCCTCAATCAAGAAGCACTCAGGTTTAAGCAAATGTTCGACAACTTCAAAAGCGACTATCGCCTCCAACGACTTATCTTTAAACGGTAAAGTACTAGCGTTAGCCTTTATGAAATATTTGCGTAATTCTTTTCGTTCTAAGCATAAATAATCGAGGTCCAAACCGTATGCAATTCTTCCTTTCTGAACGAAATGCCCTAAGACTTGGCCACAAAAGTACTCCTCTTATAGTTAATCATTTGATAGCACGCGTGACAACAAACCCCAAGTTACAGATACCTATGCACCCCACAAGCCTTCCTGAACCTTGAAGAATCCGCAAATATTCACCGCGAGTGAACCAATGCTTATGATGCGGATCGTACAGTTTATTGCTCAAAAACTCGTCCACATAATCCTGCAGCCGAATTGTGTCTTTATACCATTTGGAAGCCACATATGTTTTTGGCATAAACCAACGCAACAAGACACGCCCATCAACACTATGGAAAAACAGAAAATGTAACATACCTTTATGATTAAAGCGAAGTTCATCCAAAGCTCTTACAAGCAACAGTTTACCCCACTGGAATATTGGATTACGACTAAAATTCATAGTGTAAAGTTCAGACAGCCAAGGCACAGCTACAAATAATTTGCCGTCATCGCGCAACATGTTCACCAGCTTTTTAGCCACTTCGTCTGGCTGCATCAAATGTTCCATGACGTGAGAACAAACAATGGCATCGAAGACTCCGTTTTTGAATGGAGGATTTTGCGCGGCAGCTAGAACAAAGTCAATGTTTTTGAAACCAAGCTTTCGTGTTTCTTGCTTGTTCTTAAGGATACTATATTCTTTGGGGATTTTCTTGCACATGTCGACGCCGACAACATATTCATACTTTGTTGCTAAAACTTGTACCGCTCCTTGGCTACTGCACCCGACATCTAGGGCTGTCTTTTTTTGGCTGTCAAGTATGTATCTAGTAAACAGAGGATCGTTCTGGAAGCCCATAATATATCAGCTATCACACTTAATTAGCTGTTCTTTACAGTTAAGTGTATCTTCATGGCATGTTTGTTCTTAAATTTATCGTTTAAATTAAATAAATTCTTTGAATTAAAGCAAAACAGGGCTGATGAATTTAGTACCCAACCTCTGGGGCGAACCAGAGTTGGAAGGTATATACTTGGCGGGATTCCAAAAAAAGGGGTAATAATGGTATTAGAATTTTGTGTTTTTTTTTTTAATAATATCAAACGATGTAGAGACAGCGCATTAATCCGATGAAAAGCATATAGCACGAGATAAGGATTCATTAACTTTACCTTTAGAGCAGGATAAGCAGTTGGTCTTTCCTCTGAGTATTTAAAGTTTGTTACCATTGCTTTTTTAACAAATACTATTATAGAGAATCGCAATAGCTAGTAGTCCTTAAACTAATAAAAAGGTGTGCAGAATGCAATCTTTAAGCGCATTAAAGCCTTTCATATTAACTCAAGCCTATAGAGTAAACTGCTTAATTCGAGGAGAAAGCTATGCTCCATTAGGCACAGACCTCATCGGCTATAGCAGCGTAGTAAAATTTCTAGAAAAAAACAACATATTAACTATAGATGGTGATATGGTTGAAATTGGAACTTTCCTAGGCGGTGGCGCTCTCAAAATCTCAAAGTACCTAGAGAGAAATAAGTCTCCAAAAAAACTGTTATAGATGTTTTTGATCCTGATTTCGATTGGACTAAAAATATAACTGGCAACTTTATGGCTACCATGTACCATAATGTATTAAGTCGGTATAACGGCAAAACACAATTTGAAGTATTCTCTGAAATTACAAAAAACTGCCGTAATATTCAGGTTATCAAGGCAGATTCCAAGAAAGCGTCCATACCCGCAAGCAAGCTATCTTTCGCGTTAATAGATGGAAACCATGACCCAGAATATGTCGAAAGCGACTTTAATCTTATCTGGAATAAACTTCCATCTGGCGGGGGTATAGCGCTCCATGATTTCGAAGGCGACTTACCACAAACGACCGCTAAAATCAAAGAGCTTATTACTAGGCATAATGACCAAATCTCAAGCGTATTGCAAGAAAAACAAAAATGGCTAGTTTACTTGATTAAGAAATAATCATTTTATAATACTTCGCGCATACTATTATCGTTAACTTGCAATTGTTCAACTTGCGATGTTAGACAACAACCCAGCCATCCCGAACTCATTTTCCGCTCTGCCTCCAAGTACTAATAGTGTCATAAATTTGTTGACCTACTTCATCGATGCTTTTACTTGCAGAAACTTGAAACACACCGTTCATATGGTTGCTTAACTGAAATATCTTGTACTGTAGGTTAATGTACGTTAAATTTTCAGGTTGACTTCCTCTAATTTTCCAACGGTACTTTAATGTGGATACATCACTGGTAAGTGATATGATGATATCTGCCTTGCTTAAGAAGGGGCTAAGAAATTTGACAAGTACCATTATATAACGAGAGTCAATATTGTAAAGTCTCTTCAGATGAATGTAGTCGATTATTGATCCTAAGGCATGTTCTTCGACAAGTACTATCGGGCAAAATAATCTTTCAAATTCAATCTTGAATAACATCAAGGGTAATAATATGAACGTGTTAAGAAAAAGTTCCAAGCTAACGATAATCTTTAAAACATATTTAACTGTTGTAGCTTCTATTTTCAGTTTATTGCATAGGAATTCGAATATTTGTGTTAATTTGAAGAAGGGTTTCACGCAACCCATGCTCACTCTTAGATTTTCGCTACGAAGTCGTTTAGCTAGAAATTCCATCTGTGTCGTTTTGCCACTTCCAACTGGACCAACGAATATTACAAGTCTGCCCATGCGCGAACCCCATCTTAACTCGCTATAGGATTATGCAAACAGAGTCTAAACAGAGTCTTCTCTTTTGTAAAACCCATATTTTGGTATAAACGAAAAGCTACTATGTTATCCTCAAACACATCCACAAATATGCGCTCTACGTTATATTCTTTAAACAGGCTAAGCACCAAAGCGCTCATTATGACCTTGCCAAATCCCCTACCTCTGAATTCCTCTTTAATAATCACATTATAAACGTGCGCTTCCACTCCGTTAATAGTAGCTAGAGCGCAGCCCACTATTCTATTATCTACGTAAATTGAGACGCCAGCAATCTTTCTTAACAATAATTTGAGATTCATGTTGCAAATGTTATATAAATATGATAAAAATGATGCATCATGCATTATATCCTCCTCGTAATAAAATTTAAGTACAGTTTTTAGATTCTTAGGAGTTAATTTGGATTTTTTCAAAGCCATGGATAAACCTGAACCCCCAATTTACGAAGCACTATATCAGGAAGTATTTGTTTTGCATATATGAGCCAAAAATAGGATTCTATACCCGAAGCGAATTTAGAAACAAAAGTAGATAAACTGGAAGAAGGAGCAGCAAGTAAATACACCTTCTCAACATCTAGTGTTTGAAGATTTCTTATCGCCTCATGTAAGGCTAAATAATCATAACATTTTTCTAAACTCCCCTTTGTAGAAATGGAATACATCCTATATGCAACTTTATGTGAAGGGTCAATTAGCATAACTTCCACCGAATAATCTTGACCAATGGAAACTTGTGTCGCCTTGATGAATCCTTTTTCTTTCAGATGGACAAGCGACTCTACTACATTAAGTCCTTCTTTGGTATAGAAGCCCCTCTCTAAGCTAAAATGTTCATATTGCATTAAGAAGCTGTCCCAATTGATGTCATATTGAATGTCGGGCTTACTGTTCAGAGCTTTTCTTAACCACTTTCTGGTTTTAGAGCCAAGAAGTTGGTCTATTCTCCTTGGTTCCGTGATAAATGTGTAACTTATTTTAGCATCCCATCCATTCCATAAGAAAGGACGTACATCAAAGAAGTAAGGAGGATTCATTATCCTTGTCACGGTAAACAATCCACGACCTATGAATTTTGTAAGCAAGTTAATTCCTTCAGAAACTTCAGATGTTCTCCTGAAGTTAAAGGTCTGTTCGTCAAATATTACAAATCCCAAGTAGGGAAGAGTATGAAGACAAGAGTCTAGTACTGTGACAAAATAGTTCTTCCGCTTAAGCAGGGGTACTCCTAAGACTGGATTGTTATCTTTAGCAAGAATCACGAATGTGAAGTCTCTTGAAGTATAAAGCTCGTCAATTGAGTGAAAGAGGGTCTTTTTTTGTGCACTCTCTAAACGAGATTTCCATTGATCATAATTATTTAATAATTCAATCTGCCAACCCATATTACTCATAACCAACCCTCATAACCAACCCTCATAACCAACCAATAATATATAACCTAATGCTAAAACGAAAATTCATAAGAACCCTTTGAGCGTTAGCTTCTTGTGAAGCTCACCAAAATTCATTAAAGTTACGCCATGGTACTCACAAATTTTGAAAAGAAATTTCAGTAAACTATAAAATTCTACATCATGAAGATAATCCACGTGGAAAATTAAAGAGCTTATACCATTATTCTTAGCTAATTCCTGAATTAATTTCTCAAGTAATTCTCGGGTTTCCTCTTGGCTATAGCCTTCTCTATAGGGAACTAGGTCCATAAAGATTATAGGGATCTCTATTAGATCAAAATCAGTAAATTTTATGCCATATGCTAATCCACCTGGAAATCCTACTGCGTTATTAAATCCAATATTAGACGAAATTTTAATATTAAATTTTGAAATAAGCTTGTAAGCATTGCTTAAACCTTGAGGAAAGCTGATAGTGTGATAACGCATTGCTTTTATTGGACCAAAATTTGTTTTAAAGTAGTTCATCATAAGGCACAACCGATTTAGGCTCATAGACGGATCCGGATGTGGGAAGACGTCATGTCCTTGGGAAGTTAGTTGCATTAGCTTATGTCGATTAGATAGCGCCACATCAAATCGCGCGAAGATTGTGAACTTAACCCCAGATTTACCCAGCTCACTAATAGCCCTAATGCCATCAAGAGGCTTCACATCTTTTGTAGGAATAAGAGCATCGTTTAATAGCTTCGTAGGCCGCAGTATTTTTAACAGAGTGTTTCTTATAATGAGATTTCTCGGAGCATCCCAATCGAACGATAAAACTGCTACAGCCTTATTATCTAAATCCTTTGCTGTGATTAACTTAAATTGGCAGGAGGAAGACAATTTATTTATAGGCAAGGGTCGCAGAAGAGATTCATTTAAGTACTCTTGCACAGTGTTAGCCAAAATTTTATCAAAATTGAGAGAGGCAATAATTATCGACCCACTATTGTATAACCACTATTATATACAATATCATTTTCTAAAACTAATTCATAAGATTGGGGGCTTGCAGAACGATCTGGAAGCGTAAAGGACAAATTTGAAAGTATAAACATACGTTCATCTGGATTAAGGCTGTAAAACTGCGTGGTCCATCCGTTATAAATCTCTATAAAATTAGCTCCAAATATTGAGTAGACATAATAATATCTATAGTTGCCGAATATAGTTTGATTTTGATTTAAACTGTGGTCCATGAGCCACACAACCGTGTAATAGGCATCATCTTGTTGAAAGTGTACATCGTAGGCAGTAGTAGGTTTTTCTGGAATTAAGGTCTGATTTAGCCATATGGCTGATGAAGATACAATCAAAATGGCGATGACACACACAGAAATTGTTTTCAGGAGCGATCCTTTAGAGGCAGGGAACGATCCTTTAGAGGCAGGGAACGATCCTTTAGAGGTAGAAATGAACCGTTGCAAGCCAATATATACTGGTAACAATAAAAAGGGAACAGAGAATGCCGCAATCCTAGCGGTGTAATCAGTAACTGCGTGAACTAGAAAAGATGAGTATGAACCGACCAAAAGAATTAACCCCAATAATATTAATGCGATACGCTTATCGGTTTTGTGTTTGAGTATGTATATAAATGTAGAGAATGCTATTACAAGAATGGCAACCACGTTAATTCTTGTGAGCCAAACCATTGACTGAAACAGTGCATCACCGGTATATGGAACTCTGACACCGTAAGTTATGAAGGGTTGAGGTTTAATGAAGTTAATTATTGTATTTAAGTAGGAGGCAAAGCTTCCATAAAAGAGCATTCCCATAAAGAGAAAATAAATGAATGTAATAGTAATTACAATAAGATAATTGGAGCCCAAGGTTTTTTGTCTCAGCGCTTTAGATATCAAATAATAAATGAGGAAAATTAAGGAAGTATACAATGCTAACGGGAGATATATTACATTAAGCCCTATGATTAATAATAATACTACAATCATGTTAGTCAGCTTAATTTCATGCGGGACTATAACAAACCTTACCAGTAACGCATTTATGATTATGCCAAAGAGCCAATAGTTGGGGAAAAGGTAAATTATTGACTGGAAAGAAAGTACTGTTACGACTATTGTCAATCCCACAAGTGAGTTTTGAGCATTAGTATTAAGTTTCTTCAGCAAAATATAGAAACTGGGAAAAACGGCTAAGCCTCCTACGAAAATACCGAGCCAATTATAAACTCGGATAGTGGAAAGACCAGTAATTAGAGATGTAATTCCAATTATTATTGGGTCTCCTGGCGAAGACCCAAAATTACCAAAAATACCTGTTACGCCGCTCAAATTATTATTTACCACTGCCTCACCAGCCCTTACATTAAAATAAGAAAATGAAACACAGTTGATATCACCATTAATTAACAGCAGTGCCTGGAATACCATAACCAAAGACAAAAAGACGTAAAACGATAGAATACTATTTGTGCCACCCAGCCTTGGATATACGAATTTTAAAGCTGAAAAAACAGCAAAAAATGCGACGAATACTATTATCAAAACATTTAGTTGTGTCCTGAACAAACCTCCTAACACTATGTAACTAGAAATGGCAATCGCCATCAAAACTAACATTAGCTTTTCTAAATCTCGTTTTATACAATAACTACACATAGGTATGCGTTACCTCAACTATCAACTAACGTACAATTGGGAATTAATCAACATACTTTGTCTATGACTTGTATAAACGCTTCTAGTGTTTTTTTATTATCGAATTTTTTAAGAATAAATTCTCTGTTTCTAGTGCCAAATTCAGTAGCTTTTTCTAAATCAAGAGATAGAAATGAACCAAGAGCGTCAGCAAGTTCTTTGCTATCATTTGGCTTCGTCATTTTTACACCCAAACCCGCGCCATCGAGGATTTCAGGTATTCCGCCTATACGCGAGGCGATAACCAGCTTACCATACAACATTGATTCCACCACTGTGTACGGAAGAGGTTCAGGCCATAATGAGGGAAAGGCAACGATTGATAATCTTCTCATTAGGTAAGAAAAGTCCTCAGAGTTAAGTTTTGGTAAGAAGTTAATATTTATACCAGTCCCAATTCTTCTCACACATTTGTGTTGTTCCATAGTCATCGTCAAATACGCGTCGATTCTATTAACATGACTCAAGGATTTCAAAGCGTTCAAAAAAACCTCGATACCCTTAATAAATCGATTTCCACCAAAATAGCCAACTCCAGTACTCTCCGCCAAAACAGGAGGAATGGAAGGAATAGGATTGTAAATCATGGAACTTTTTTCTTTTATGCAAGGAGCTTTAGAAAGCACCAAATCTCTCTGAGCATTACTAACAAAAATAAACGAATCCGCAAGGTATCCTAATGTTCTATAGTATCTACCGAGAGACTCATTCAAAAAAGAAGATAAGGCAATTGAAACAGGCCCACGCTTTCTTTCAACTTTTTCATGAACCATGAAAGACTTAAGTGAAGAAACGCCAACCTTTCTTTCAACAAAATTATACATCAAAGAGGTGGGACAAGCCAACAAATAATTATGCAAGTGTACCACTACGGGTTTCTTATGGATCTTAGCAAAAGGTATAGCACTGTACCAGTTACCAGGTATATAAACGACATCACTTTCCGACAAAAGCCTGTTTAGGAAAGTGCTATTTAAAACCCCGAAGTTAACTAAAGTATCATATCTATTTCCAAACTTCATCTTCAAAGGCAATCGATAAATCCGTATTCCCCAGTCCACCGACTCGACTGATGCTTCTCCTGGAAATTGCTTAGTAATTACAGTAACTTGAAAACCTTCTTGAGCCAGCAACTTTGAATAAAGCCAAGTAGCCAACTCGGCTCCACTACCATGAGGATAAAATAGCTCAGAGAAAATCAGTACTTTCATTGCTTCACTTTGTAAATTTTACCCATGGCGATTATTTTTTTTCTATCAGTTGCAGAACGCTATCTTGTACCTCTTCAACAGTGGCAGTACTTGTATCCAAAATTATGATTCTTAATCCAGACAACTTGACAATATTTTCATATCCTCTTTTATAGTGTTCTATAAGTTGCTTAGTCAATGGTTCATCTTTCTTTCTCTTAAGAATAACAGCAGTATCCGCCTCTAAATATATTAGAATACTACGATTGGGTATCAGCCTAGTTAATAGCTTAGCGCATGTACCTGAGGTAATTCCTGGCTCCTTAAGAAAATAAGAAAGAGTAACTAATGTATCTATAACATATCTATCACAAACCACTATGTAACCGAGTAAAGAAGGCAAAATCACGCGGTAAAAAATGGCGGGAACTAGACTTACAAGTTCCAATATTTTCCAGGGAGTTCTTATTTTTCTGCCTATATCGCCTTTGAATCCATAATAGTTTATTTCTTGCTCATTGGATTTTCTTAATAAACTCAGAAATAAATATGCGAACGTGTGGTGTTGCTTAACTGTAGCTCGCCAAGTTCTATACCCATTCTTTCTTAGATATGAGGATGTTAAATTAGCATGTTCGGTTTTTCCAGTTCCATCTGAACCGAAAAAATAAATCATCTTATACGGAAATTTTTTCAAGCAGACAACTCTCTAACATAGTCCAGAAGAACGTTGATTCCTTTTGAGGCAGGTTGCTTCATTATTTGATTTATAACGCCTACATTCTTATTCCTATTCACCTCCAATATCGCCTTGGACAAATATGCCCATACTATCACAGGAATTGGATAAGGATAGGGCACTCTAAGGTTCTTACAAAGACTCGTGATAACTGATGCACCTTTTCTTTCATATCGCATTAGAATGCGAGTTTCTGGTCCAAATAATTCGCTTGTTATGTTATAAACGAGATTTAAGTAGAGACTAAGGTGCATTGAAAAGTTTTCGTCAACAGCTATTTTTCTTATAACTGCCAAGTTTCTATTCAGCATAGCGTTAATCCCAAGATACAATCCAGCTATAGATAAATTGAAATCCTTAAGTAATGAATAGGCTGCCTCTCTTACAACCTCATAATCTTCAGAAAGCTTAGTCGCTTCATATCCCTCGCCAAGCCTAATTAGTTCATAAGCGTGATTTTGCCACAAGCTTTTAACCTCAAAAAGGTCCAACGAGCCAACGGCAAGTCGTTTGTGAATATCTAGATCAACGTAATTACCTTTCTCGATTTTCCTTAATACAATTTCGGGAGTCCCGATTTTAAGAATAAAATAACCGTGATTTTTTAGCTCGTTAACTAAAGGTTTGAGACTGTTTTCGTCATACAATAAAACGTCAATGTCGTCTGGGATATAGTTAAATGGTCGGAAGGTCTTAAAAAACATCAAATTGCAATCAAGTTTTTCCTGAATATCGATAAGAAGCTTAGCTGCTTCAATTTGTTTTTCCCTTTGTCTTCGGTAATGGGCCATGAGAACATCAGCTTCTTCAGGTAGCTGAAGCTGATTCTTCAAACAGCCGTCATAAAATAAAGGAAAGACCTTCTTGCTAACCGCATACTTGATAGCAGAGTTTAATGAATTTTCTGGAATGCTTTCCAATCGACCAAAAGGTCGAAAATAGGGGTTCCCTACTTTGGCTACTAACTCAGCGCTCTTCATTTAGCCGTCTTTCTAATACTATTTCTTAATTTGCGTTTAACTAATATGGGCAAGTAATACACCGAACCGATAAATAATCCTAGAAGAATAAGCAAATTTTCAGTTATTATTCTAATTCGGTTGCTGACAGGGTTAATGTGATTTCCTTTAAAATTGCGCGTATTGATATCTTCGATGTTATCTTTTCCGTGAAGATATAAGATTTTAATGTGGTTTATACCAAATCTTGGGGCTCTGTATAACGTTTTTCTCCAGGTACTTGAAGGGGAATGTATTACTGGAAATGCATTGACAAACCGAATGTCAACTCCGTTCTTTCTAGCGCGAACAAAAAATTCAGTATCCTCGCAAATTTTAAAGCTTTCATCGAATTTTAAATTCTTAAAGATTTCTGCGTCGCAGACTAAATTGCAGAGATCTAAATCTGTAGCTTTAATCTCTAAACCTTTAAGGATTGTGCCGTTTTTTGCATGTTTAGCTATTTCTTCTAGCCAGGTACTAGTCAGGGGTATAGCATCCGATTCAGTAAAGACAATAATTTCGCCTTTTGCTCTTGAGATTGCATCGTTCCAAGCTTCCGGGATTGTATTTTTAGTTGATGTAACAAACTCAAAGTCTTTTAACGTCTGATTTGCCAGCGCTCCGCGTAACTGATCAAATTCTCGCTCTTGCTTCGCAATAGAGATCACACTAATTTTGACCAAACTTTCGTTCACAATTCAAAAAAGTCTAAAACTTTGTCTGATCCTTCTTTGTTATGTTTGCTTTTACTGCTTTTCTGATGCCTTTAGCCCAAGCAACACCGTCTCCACCAGCCAGCATCAACAGTGGTGAAAATGTTGGCAACAGGTAATAGAAGACTCTTATGAGGGGTGAGGGTTTGGAGTAGCTGAGTGCTTGGTAGATTCCAAGAGTTGTTCTATTCTTGTATGCTTCTTCCTCCATTCTACTATAGGTCTTTTTTGTTGTCACATAGGTCTCTGTACAAAAATAAGCTCGAAAACCCAGCTCAAGAGCCCTAAAGAGAATATAGGAATCCTCCGCTATACAAGGCGGGATTGGCATCACGGTTTCAAAAACGTGACGTTTGACAAGCATAAAATCTCCGCTAGCACAAACATGAAACCTTTGCCTAATTGGATCAAGAATTCGATAAAACATTAATTGTGGGCCCTCAGAAACTTTGATTCGGCAATACACAATATCTGCCTTTGATGATAAGCATTGTAAGGCAAAGGCAAAGTTGTGTATTCTATTATCAACATCGTTGAATAAAATTATCTCAGTATCTTGAGGAATAAATTTAGCGCCGAAGTTAATGGCATCCCACTTACCCTTCGCCTCTCTATACACAACATTCGGATGCTTAAACTCCTCACCACAAACAACAACAAAAGGCACCCCCAAACTTTGCAACTCAGCAATTTTTTCAGCAACATTCTTTGCATCTCTAGCCAACACCATAAAGAAACACTTGGCACTGCTTTGTGCAGAAAGTGAATTCTTAACTTTGGGATTACTTAAAATAGTCAATCAAAGCCTGCCTAGAAATGTTTCATGTAATAGCTGCGTCCAGCATTACGCGTTTTAGTATGCTGAAGCCGTGCTGTATTTTCAATTTTTTCTCGCCTACTCGCTGTCTATAATATATCGGCACCTCAACGATGGTGAAACCCATTCGCTCTACGTAATAGTTCAATTCAACTTCTACGTCAAAACCCTTGGATTTCACTTGCCAATTACTCAGGAGGCTTGGGCGGATTACACGCAGGCCTGTCAGGGGGTCTTCCAGGGTTATGCCGTTAAGCAAGTTGTGCGTTAATGCTATGAGCTTGTTACCGAAAGAATAGACGTTATCAAAAGCCGATATGCGGTTCTGCTCATGGAACCTGTTTCCGCAAACCATGCCAACACTGGGGTTTTCCTCTAAGATGCGGATCATTTCAGGTATGGCCTGGGCTGGGTAGGTGTAGTCTGCATCAGTGATTACAACATAGTCAGCAGCAGGATCCAAATACTCAAAGCCTTTAGCCAACGCATCACCTTTACCAACGCCACTCTGATAAACTATTTCTGCACCAAAATTCTTAGCCACCTCAACCGTGCGGTCACTGCTTTTGCCGTCGACAACAAGAACCTTAGGCGCATCCAAACACCGCATAAGCTCAGCTATAGTAAGCCCAATGCCTTCCTGCTCATTCAACGCAGCTATGATAACCTGCATCGAAGGGGCACCCTGCACGTCTCTTTTCTCCATTTGTATCAACTCTCGCGCGCCGCGCTTGTCATAGCCTTCCTGAATTAGCTCATCTATAACTAGGCTGATGGCGCGCTCTTCGTTTTTGACTGGGATAACAATAGTAGCCTTATCATTAAGTGAAGGAATATACTCAAGCTCGAGGGATTCTATATCGGTAATCTTTCTAAACGTTAAAACCAAACTACAGTTTTCCCCTTTGACAACTTGAGGAACTATTCATACAGAGAACCGCCAAATACCTGGCAAAACCGGGGTCATCAGCCCACTGCAAAGCACAACGATTACCCCAACCAACAGCAATATCACTAATTTTTCGAGTTAACGGTAAACCAACAGTCCTCACCAACCTATCAGCCATGCACTCCATTGCAGAGCTCAGCTTATCCAGTATAGCCGTCACCACTTTGGCTAACTTTACGCTTCTAATGCTATCAACGCATTGGACAGTAAGGTCTATGATACCACGCTCAACCCGATCTAAACACCTAAACCAAACTCGACGTCTTAACGCAATCTTCTTAACTTTAACAAGGCCTCCAACAGATGGAAAACCGCCAAGTTCACTATCTAACGCTAATCCATTAGGCATACTTCCATCCTTCTCCTCGCTCTCTTGGCAGAACGCTTTATAATCTTCGGAAGATATAAAAGGTTATTCCAAATTTCGGTATATCAGCAAAGCAACTCTTCCGCCGAACCACTAACCTAATTACCTAAACATGAAAAGAACGTAATATATCCAACAATCAAGCACAAGCTACGTTTCTATTTCTTCAACATCTTTGCTTTTGCACTTGGGACACTTACCACGTTTCAGCTCCCAACCATCACCAGCCCAACCACAATCATTACAGTGACGAATCGCTCCATCATATAATCGATTAAACAGCCAACATTCCCCCACTCGTCAAACCTTGAACTTTTGAACACTCAACCTTCAAACTACATATACAATATTTCCGCAATTTTCCAGCACCTAAAAAAATCAAATCAGCCAAAAAGCCACTTTTCAACTGGTTTTGTGGGGTTTCATCACGAGTTAAGGAGAAGGAGTATAAAGAGTAATTTCTCATCGTTTAACCCTTTCACACCATGATTTAGCAAATTTGCATATGGTAACGTTAAGTGATTGACGAGCGGAGTTGAACCTGATTTTGCATTCATGTCTTGTTGCTTACTTTGAAAATTGGAAGGTTATTCATGTCGATAACAGTTAGATACCTTATGAAACCTTCATCATTTGACCAGTTTGCAGCAAGGTTATTTCCCCAGTTGGCCGCGATTACGCTAACTCTTTGTGCTAAAGGATACCCAAAGTTCTGCATCTCAAAGCCGAGATTACCTATTAATCCGCGAATTCCACCTATAGCGCGAAACAGTTTTTCAACAAATCCAGTTAAAATTTTAAGCAGCAAAGAACTACGTATCTTATCCACGGTTTGAATAACAGCATCTATAAACCGTCGCTTATCCATGCTAAGTACACGAAACCAAGAGTTGTTACTTCTGATTGATTTCTGTTTTAACTTTGACAGGAATTTCCGTCCACCAAGACGTATCATGATAGAGATATCCTTAGCAACTACTTCAGATTTTATTAAGTTGTTTTTGCATGGCATTTTGTCAAGTTTAGAAGAAATCGTCATGTTCAGACCTCGAGAGTTCCCATTTTTGGGGTATCGTTTGTTTTTCTGCCAGCGTTAGTATTCGATTTCGTTGAGTGGGGGTTCTTGCAAAAGTTTGTTTTTTGTTTTTCAGTGTTGAGTTTTTCTTTTGATTTCTGCTCTGTCGCTCCAGACTGTAGCTGTTCTAAGATGCTTGTACAAATGACTAAGCAGTCTTCGCAAAGAGTAAAGCCGTACCTTAGTAGGAATAATTTTTTTGTTTCCTTGCAGAGTTGGCATTTACCGGTTTTTGTACCTATGACGAAGATATTTTTGGGGCAAGCGGCTGATTTTTTATTTTTTGTTGCTTGCATTAGTAGCCACCTTTACGGGTTAGTTGGTTCAGTTTTGCTTGGACGTTAATGCAGAAGTGGTGTTCTGAGGGCGCGTCACAGAATTTTTGGAGTCTTCTACAACACGCTATTCTCTTAGTTCTGTACGTGCACCTTTTCATGATCTCTGAACGGTAAATTAGTGGTTTCACGATGGCTTCCTTCCTTCTTTGGCAGACAAACGGTGACTATTTGTCACAACAGTATATATAACTTATCATTATTACCGAAAGAAAAACGCCGAATACGGGCTAACTAAAAAAATCGTAAGCGTATGCTAATCCTAATAGGAAAAAGGGACTGCTGTTAGAAACAAGAAAATTGAGTTTTTGCTTTAAAGAATAATCAGAAAAGTCTAGCAAGTCAAGTATAAAAGCAAACTAAACCATGTAGATTTACCCTAATCCGCACGAAGCGCTAGAACCAAAAATAATCTTAATCAAACACTATTCCGATAAAGCTTTAAATTATGCTTAAATCAGAGAAAGGTTGCAAACCAGCTTCAATGCAAACTGGTTTCCATTTGCCGGGGTCTCCTAGCCAGGCAGGGAGCAAGCCTGGAGATGTTTACGCAAAAGTAAGCACCAAGCAGCTTGTGGCCTCTCGGGGCCTCGGGGGTTCAAATCCCCCTCCCGGCGCTTTTTTCAAATTAGCCTTGCCGCAACGGTTATTTTTAACGTTAGTGCTCAGTTTTATTCTAAAGTTCTGCCATACGAATCGGTCAGCGTTTAAATAATACACGATCAACTCGAATGCCTTTAACATAAGATTTAGGGGTACATTCTACAGTTTACAAATTTGCAAAGTGCTTTCAAAAAGCAATTAAAAAAAGGGGAATAGTGGATATACTTTCTCTAGTTCAAAATGTGCCCAAGTACGTTGTTTGGGTTTGTTGAGTCTTGGGCTTGCGGCGGCGTCTGTACCATACAAGGCTCATGAGGATCAACACTATGATGATAACAGCGATCAGTATAAGCCAGTCAACTGCACTGAAAACGAATGCTGCTTTAGTTGCCGTAAGTGTTAACGCTGGAGATGCGGAAGGCGTGGACGATGCAGTTGGAGTTGGTGTAGGTGTTGGAGTTGCTGTTGGAGTTGGATTCACAGTTAGAGTTGGAGTTGGTGTAGGTGTTGAAGTAGGTGTAGGTGAAGTAGGTGTAGGTGTTGAAGTTGGATTCACAGTGGCCGAAGCCGTGACAGCCGCAGCAGTAGACTGAGCCGAAGTCACACCTGAACTGTCAGCAACCGTCACAGTAATCGAGTAAGAACCCGAGGAAGCAGGAGAATAACTAAACGTTGACGCAGTCGCACCAGACTGAGGAGACCCATCCACATACCACTGATAACCTGTGTAAGTACCTGTACCGCCGCTAGGAGTAGCCGAAAACGTCTGAGACTGCCCAACATCCAAAGTAGCCGACGTAGGCGAAATAGACACGGTGAGAGTTGAAGAACCACCCAATGCATAAACGTTGCCGTCCTCGGAGCCTATGTAAACTACGCCGCCGACAACAGCAGGAGACGACTCAACATAGCTGCCGGTGGTGTATTTCCAGAGTTGGATACCGTTGGTAGCGTTCAAAGCATAAACGTTGCAGTCGAATGAGCCTATGTAAACTACGCCGCCGACAACAGCAGGAGACGAATCCACCTCGTTACCGGTGGGGTAATTCCAGAGCGGGATGCCAGTAGCAGCGTTCAAAGCATAAACGTGGTAGTTCCACGAGCCTATGTAAACTACGCCGCCGACAACAGCAGGAGACGAAGAGACCGGTCCACCGGTGGGGTAATTCCAGAGCGGGATGCCAGTAGCAGCGTTCAAAGCATAAACATTGCCGTCCTCGGAGCCTATGTAAACTACGCCGCCGACAACAGCAGGAGACGAATCAACACCGCTGTCGGTGGGGTAATTCCAGAGCGGGATACCGTTGGTAGCGTTCAAAGCATAAACATTGCCGTCCTCGGATCCTATGTAAACTACGCCGCCGACAACAGCAGGAGACGAAAAAACACCGCCGCCAGTAGTGTAATTCCAGAGCGGGATGCCAGTAGCAGCGTTCAAAGCATAAACGCTATCGGTATCCTCGCATCCTATGTAGACTACGCCGCTGTCAACAGCAGGAGACGAAAAAACCCCCTCGTCACTAGCAGTGTATTTCCAGAGTTGGTTGCCGTTAGTAGCGTTCAAAGCATAAACATTGCCGTCCTCGGATCCTATGTAAACTACGCCGCCGACAACAGCAGGAGACGAAAAAACACTGCCGCCGGTAGGGTAACTCCAGATTTGGTTGCCGTTAGTAGCGTTCAAAGCATAAACATTGCCGTCCTCGGATCCTATGTAAACTACACCGCCGACAACAGCAGGAGACGACTCAACAGGACCGCCGGTGGGGTAACTCCAGATTAGCGTGGGATTAAGAGCGGGATTACCTGTGCCTGCGCCGCTGTGAGAAGTATCCGAGCGGAACATTATCCAGTCCGCGTTCGCAAACGGAATCAAAACTACGCTGAAAAGAAAAATTGTGCAAATCACTGCTGCAAGCAAACGTAACCTGTTCATGTGTATAAAGTACCATTCCGTCCTTTTTGTTTTGTTAATTATTGCAAAACTACGTCGTCGAGAAAGAGTTCTTGCCCGTATTGGACAGCGCTGGATTGATAGTAGCCATTGTCTTGAATTGCTAAGCTTGTTATGCTGGCTGAAGATGATAATCCATGGGTGGTCCAGTCTTGGTATAGGTTTGTGCTGAATTGCACCCATTGACCAACCGTGAACATGCCTGGCAGAGATCCCTCGTTGATGACTGCTGTTGTTGCGCTTGATGTTGGTGGAGTAGCTGGACTGTTTCCCCACCAGTAGATTAACTGATTGCCATTGCTTGCAGTTACGATTATCTCGAATGAGTAGTAACCACTGTCACTGGTTGCTTGCGTGCTCCAGCCGTTGTTGCAGATCCATATCGACAGTGATCCAGCTTCGTTAAAAGAGGAGACTGGCACTGGGGAACTAAGCGTCTGCGTCAAAGCTGAAAAAGCTGAATGTGCGCTAGTGCTGCTACTCAGGTCGGTCGTGTCTATTTCTGCGAAGGTTGATCCAGAATGTGCCGTAATAGGGTCCCCTGACTGAATGTGACATTCAACTCCTGAGCCTGCCGTAGAACTCGTGGTCCATCCCCCTGTAGCTGATGTGAATCCACCATTGATTAAGAGGTTTTGAGTGAACGTTGTGGTCGCTGACGTCAAGCCTGTATATGAAGCGGTGATTATCGAAGAGCCTGTTCCTGTGTTTTTATAGTAGAAGTTGGCTGAACTAGAGCCGCTTGCGATGGCTATTGAAGTTATTGCAGTTCCTGTTCCACCTGCGTTGTTGTAGAATGAGCCTGTTGTTGTATTTGTTGCCAAATTAACAGTTATGGAACCGCCCGATGTGACAGCATTTCTGGCTACATCTTCGCGCGTTACTGTGATGACCGATGAAACCGTATTTATACATAGGGATTGGCTGGTTCCCGCCGTGAAAACTAGTTGTGTGGCAGTTCCTGTGATGGTGAATGTTGTGGTTGCAGGAGTGTATCCCGATGAAGAGGCCGTTAGGGTCGGAGTACCCGCGGTCGAGTCCTTATAGTAGAAGGTAGCAGAATAACTACCACTCACAATAGAGACCGTGGTTATTGGAGTCGTACTAGTTGAAGTAGCGTAGAAAGCACCGCCAGTGGAAGTTGTAGCCAAGTTGACAGTAATCGTCGTCCCAACTGTGTAGTGGCCACCGGTCGAAGTTTCACTTTGAATAGTTATTTGAGAAGACATTGTCCCTACAGTCAACGCCTGTGAAGCACCACCGCTGAAAACCAACTGATAGTTATTGATGGTGAACTGCGTTGTAGCGGAAGTTAAGCCTGAAGAAGCCCCAGTCAATGTCGGGGTACCCACAACAGTATCCTTATAGTAGAAACCAGCAGAACTGCTTGAACCAGCAGCAATCGTTATCGAAGTTATCACCGTTGTACCGCCGCTGTTAGAGTAGAATTTGCCACCACTCGAAGTCGTAGACAAACTAACAGTAATTGCAGAAGTACCTGATGAAACAGGGTTACCATATGCATCCTGACGTTGAACAACAATCGCAGTAGGTGAAACTACACCAGCAGTCAAAGACTGACCCGCACCAGCAGTAAAGACCAGCTTAGAAGCAGTAGCAGCAGCATTAACCGTCAAAGAAGCCGTGCCAGCAACGCCTGAAACAGAACCCGTAACCGTCCAAGACCCAGCCGTCTGCGAAGTGTAAACATTACCACTCCACGAACCACCCGCACCAGTACTTATACTCCAAGAAGCAGTCTGAACACCCAAACTGTTACCCTCAGCGTCATAGCCAGTAGCGGTGAAAGTCGCAGTTCCACCAGCAGTAACCGAAGATGGACCAGAAACACTAAGAGCAGCCAAAGCACCAGCATTCACCACTATGCCGCTTTGTGAACCAGTAATTGAACTTGTTACAGTATCAGTAGCAACAATCGATTGTGAACCAGCTGTTTCCAAAGTAACACTGAAAGAGCCAACACCATTAGTAAGGCCAGCATTCGAAGGCAAAACAGCTTTGCTATCACTTGAAGTTATCTTAACCGTGCCAGTATAGCCAGTTGCTGTGTTTCCATTTGCATCCTTCGCCGTAACCGTAACAGAACCAGCGGTACCAGCTGTAACCGGGCTTGAGAACCCAGAAACAACAAAGCTCACAGCAGGGCCAGGCGTAGGAGTGGGTGTCGGAGTCGGCGTTGGTGTAGGTGTAGGAGTTGGAGTTGGCGTTGGAGTTGGGGTTGGCGTAGGGCCGTTAATAGTGAATGTTGTGCTTACTGGTGAGTAGCCTGTGGCTGAAGCTGTCAAAGTTGGTGTACCTGCACTTGTGTCTTTGTAATAGACATTAGCTGAGCTTGCCGGGCTGGTAATTGTGATTGAAGTAATTTTGTTTGTACCTGCCGCATCGGAGTAGAAGGTTCCGCTTGAGGTTGTAGCTAAGTTGACGGTTGCGCCGGTTGTTATTGGGGTGCCGGATGAGGTTTGGGGTTGAATTGTTATTACAGACGACATAGCATTAACAAGGATGCTTTGACTAGCGCCTGCTGTAAATACAAGCAGTGGGTTTGCTGCTTGGATGAAGTTGGCGGTTACTGTGCCTGCTCCGTTGATTTGTGCTGTCGTCAAGGCTGATGTTGGATTGTTTATTTGAATGTCACCAGTGAACGTCCAAGAAGAAAATGCGTAACCACTATTAGCAGTGGCAGAAATTCCTATCACTGTACCAGCAGTGTAAGTTTGAGGCCCTGACGGGTTTACTGTTCCCGTTCCTGCAGGACTTGCCGAGAAAGTTACTTGAACTTGTGTTTGAGAGCCTGAACTGCCTGAATTGCCGTTGACTTGCGTGAATGTTCCTTCAACTGTAACTATCTTGATAGTTAATTGCTCGTTAGGTGTAGGGATGAAATTAATGATAAGTTCAACGGTTTGACCAACATTTATTGGTATTAATGCTCCTGCAGCGACATCATTCCCGTTCACCCTGAGAATATTTTCGAGAACACCGTTAACGTATACGCTGCCATCCTGGCTAAGATGTACTAGTCCTTGGCCGGTGTTTTGCACGTAAATGACCAAGTTGCTTTGTGACGTGTAATTCACCAGTGTTATTGCGTTGCCTGTCTTCGTGGTTTTGCCACCTATGTAGCCCATGACCCAGGCGTAAGCAACTAGTGAAGCCACTACGGCTATCGCTATCATTAATAGAACGGATATTATTGGCGAAATCGCTCTAATAGAACGTTTAATTTTAGTTATTTTTCGCAAAATTCATTTCTCCACAAAAATTTTTATTTGATTTTTACGCTGAAAAGTTAGCGCTTCTCTACTTTCTTCAAGAAACCTTTGAAGTTACCGCTATTTAAATAAGTATAGAACAAAATTCCACAAAAACGCAATGTTTCATTAGAAAAACCAAGATCCAATTTAATTCTTCAAAGCGTGCCTCAGAAAGGACTAAACCTCTGAACCAAGTAAGCTACAGTTAACATCCATTATAGTTTGGAAAACATGCTCTTGCATTATCTTGATTTTTCGAGATTTGACAAAAAAAGAGGATTATGGAATTGAATAGGTACAGTAGATGCTATAGTCATAATTGCCAACGATGGTGCTAGTAAATGAGGGCGAGGTTGGCCAAGTGCTTGCATATGTCTGAGTAGCGTAGTGACCTACTCCGCCGCTGGAAGCATAATAGAGGTTCGCACTACCAGTGCCAGTATTTGCCCAAACTACCAGTAGGTAATTAGTATTTGCCGTTAAAGTAGGCTGACTGCCCGCTGCGAAAGCAAAGGTTACCCAGCCATCATTTGATGTAGTAACTGATACTTCTTGAGTTCCAGCAACAAAAGTTCCTGCCGATGTGTAGATTGCAGCTTTGATTGTGTGGGTGCCTGATACCTGTATATATGCAGTTATGCTTTGGGCTGTTACACTGTATGCAGGGCTGGTGAACTGTGAGCCTACAATATAGTTTCTAAGATCACCATTAGTTGAAGATGTCCCTATCGTCTGATAGCCGAAATTTCCACTACCTGTGTTCACAGTTAAGGCATTGCTTGTTCCAGACTTTGAGGAGCCAGTTGTGCCAATTGTAATTCCTGAACCCGATGTATAGAGTGTCACTGAACCAGTCCAAACACCAGCAACAAACGCAGTAGTACTTGTCGGGCTAATAGTTCCAGAAGATACCGTCAAAGTGTTAGTGCCAACATAGCTTGTAACGGTGTTACCATTCGCATCTTTTGCCGTTATCGTTATGCTAAAAGCCGTACCAGCAGTTTGTGTGCTGAGACTGTTAAAGACGAAGTGGTCAAGAGCACCCGCATTAACTGTGAATGTATTGCTTGTTCCTGACTTGCCGCCGCCACTGGTTGAGATTGAAATGCCAGTCCCTGCCTGAGAGAGAGTCACTGAAGCCGTCCAAACACCAGCAACAAATGCAGTAGTACTTGTTGGGCTAATCGTTCCTGAAGATGCGGTCAAAGTGTTCATTCCAGTATAGCTCGTAACTGTGTTGCCGCTTGAATCTTTAGCTGTAATGGTTATGCTGAAGGCTGTACCTGCGGTCTGTGTGCCTATGTTTCCCCCGCCCGAAGCAGTTACAATGAAGTGGTCGAGAGCGCCGACACTCACAGTCAAAGATTGTGCAGTGCTACTAGATAACGCGTATGTTGAGTCGCCGGCAAAACTTGCCGTGACACTCCAACTGCCAACAGCATTAGGCGTGTATGAATCGGTGTAAGCGCCAGAAGAACCGGTTGTCTGCGAATCAGTCTGAACGGTTTCGCCATTTAAGGAGTATGTGATAGTCACTGTTTCTCCTGAAACACCTGTAGAACCAGCCATCAAAGAACCTGAAGCAGTAACACTTGAACCAAGCGTAATTGTACTTGAATTAAGCGTACTGGATAATGTTGTTGTAGTTAAAGTTGCGCCGCCGCCTGAACTGCCTGTGCCTGTAATCTGCATAAATGCTCCGCCAGTGGTAACTACTTTGATTGCAACTTGCGTGCCATTATACGGGTAATTAACAACAAGTGCCACAGTTTGACCTTGAGCAATAGTTATGAGCCCACTTGCTGTGTTTCCATTCCATGTGTTGATGGTTACTAAATTATTATTTACGTAGACAGCACCAGCAGGATTAAGTTGCACAGCTCCCTGACCAACGTTCTGTACATAAACAATCAAATTACCAGTAGCCTGATCTGTCGCAAAGCTCGGAATATTGATAGCCATTCCTGTTTTATTGGTGGTGCCGCCTATGTAACCCATTACCCAAGCATAGACAACCAGCGAAGCCACCACGGCAATCGCTATCATTAGCAAAACTGATATTATTGGTGATATAGCTTTAATAGAACGCCGAAGTTTAGTAATTTTTCGCAAAAAAATTTCTCCTTTCTGTTTTGGAGAGTAACCGCTAAAAAGCTTCTCTCCAGTTGGAGCTAGTTAAGTTCGAGCCGTATATAAGAATGAATGGAGGATTGTTCCACAACCAAACGAGCGCTAGTTCAATGCAAAAATCAACCAAGCGCATTGCCAATTACATTAATTGCATCCGAGCGATGATTTGCCTTCCGATAAGTTAAAATTCTGGACTAAGTTAACTAGATAGTGATTAATTTTTAGGAGTTACCGCTAATGGATTTAGCGGACATACGCATAAAAGAACATTTTGGATTAGTAACCAACGACACAAGCACCACTCAACTTAGTTTCTTAGTTAGCCCCCCAAAAAACCGTGAAGGCATCGAAAAACAGGACATAGTCTGCTTTAATCACCCAAAATATGGCGATGCTTGCCAAGTGCTAGCTGAAGTTAAAGAAATAACCAGTTATGAAGAGGTTGCAGGCTCAACCATCGGCGACCGCATAGGCAAAATGTTAGCCGCAGCCAAAATAATCGGTTACATCGACCTGAGAAACGAAGCGCACCCACTGCGCAAACTACTGGTACCGCCAAATCCTGGCAGCCGCATTTACATGCCCTATGCCTCATTCTTAGAAGATGCGCTCAACCGAGGAACAGATGGAAAAGCCCATGCGCAGCCACTTTATTTGGGGAAAGGAGAAATCGCAGCCGCCTCTCATGAGGCTAATGACGAACAAATCAATTGTTACCTAGACGCCGCTGACCTAACAAGTAAGCATACCCTTATCTGTGCCGTAGAGGGAGCAGGAAAAACTCATACAGCCACGGTTATCATTGAAGAACTTGCTAATAAAACGAGCCATCCAATAGTAGTTTTGGACCCAAACAATGAATATTCCACAATAGGTACCGCTTCAAGCTTAGACGAAAATTATCCATTCAGCTTTCAGACTGAAATAGTCAATGCCGATACAAAGAACAGCCTAGACACAATAGCTAAGAAAGTTAAACAAGGCCAAGTCACCATAATAACTGCCGAAAACTTGACGCTCACTGAAAAAAGCGCTTATTACTCAAACGTCCTAAACGTGTTAGCTCAAAGCAGGCGAGAAAAGACTACTCAGCCATTCCTTTTAGTGGTTGAGGATGCAGAAAATCTCCCGCTTCAAGCAATCCAGGAAATACTAAGTTCAAATAACATAGCAACCATTCTCGTTGCGTCCCACCCGACCATGCTCGGCGGGAGAATTCTATCTAAAATGGGAATACAAATTGCTGGAAGAACAATTGACTCTCAGGATTTAGCTTTTCTCAAAAATATTATTGACAGTAGTGACGAGCAACTGTCCAGCTTAGGTGTCGGCGAATGGGTAATCAACGGTTTAAACATTATGCGCGCAACAAAAATTCACGTTAGAGAACCACTCTTAAAGCCAAAATAAAGTTTTAACGAGGTGAAATTGATGAGTGAAAAGAAAAAAGTATCCCGAAACACAGTAGTTGTCGCCCTTTCCGCTTTGTGCATAGTCGCATTAGTTGGCTTAAGTGCTTCATTAATCGTTTACTCGCAGCAAAACAGTACCCTGCAAGACAAAAACACCCAGATAGCCAGCCTTCAGAGCCAATTAGGCGCGCCAAAACTCGTAAGCATCGGCTTGCAATACACAGACAACCGCTCTGATTCAAACGCGCCTTTTCTGCAAATTACCAGCTACGTGGTTAACGTTGGAGACGCTCAAGCAAACAACTGCACAATCCACGTTACCGCTGTACAAGATGGAAACATTACTGCTTTGGACACCTCAGCAACCATCACTTCACTTGATGCCGGAGCATACGAGACTATAGACCTACAGTTCCCATATACGGGACAAGCGTTAGTAGCGTATACTAGTTACCTAGCATGGACAAACTAGGCAACCTCTCTTTTTCTATTTTTAAGCAAAACAGTTATTTTTAAAAAATAAATTCTTCATGTTTGGCGCATGGTGAGTTTTCTTGTTTTCATTATTGTCTGAGTTTTTATTTCGCCATAACCTTTTGCCCTAGACATTTGTGTGTGCACAAGCCTACCCTCCGGTCTACTAGATGATCCTAATATGCCTCAAATATGATTCAACATAGCTCAACATGGAATTAATGCCCGCACTTTGAATGTAGAATTGTTAAAATTACATGTACTTTTTGGCACTTTTAACATGGAGTTTATTGTTAGATATTCAAATATAATCCAAATAGGCGCTTAACATCCATAGTTAAAAGAGGGCAAACACACACTTCTCAGATTTTCTTGTTTGGGCATTCCACAAGAGCGTAGTATTTTGTGCCTTCTAGCTTCTTTGCAAGTTTATGGTCAAGAGTTAGTAGCCGCGTGTCTAGCTTTTCCGCAAGTGACAGGAAAGCAGCATCATAGACGGCAATGTCAAGTTCCAGTGCTAGGGCGATGGCGTCAGTAATGACCTCAGAAAAGTTATGAACCGCGTAGAGATTCATCAATTCCACGGCTTGTGCGAAAGCTACTACCGCATCCTTTGCATCAAACCTATCCGACACCTTGTGTTTTATCGCGTTAGCCACTTCGTAAAAGTTCAAGTCCAGAGCATGGAAGTCATCATACTCTGATAATCTATTAGACGACCAGTCAGAGTACAACTCTGGCGTGACTAGGGCAGCAATCACAGATGAATCAACAACAACCTCAGTGGACATGCTCGCGGTCCTTCCTGATGACATCTGCTGACGACACGGTCACTCCAGTCTTTTTGCTGAGCTCGTTTCTAAACTTGTCAACGTCTTTCATCGCCCGCTTCAATTTCTTCCTTTTCACCATTCTCTCAAGGCACGTCCTGACCTCTTCCGCATAATCCAAGTTCAACTCTTGAAGTTCATCTTTGAGCTTCTTTGATACTCTGACTGCAATTACATCGCTCATGCATAAACAATGTGTAAACAAATTATATAAAGAAGATGTTAACAATCTGTAAACAGCCAACAGTCTTGCGCCAACTCTTTCCTAAAAGTCGGCAGCCTAAAGCAAGAAACAAACACGCTTTCCTCTCAGGTACTCAACCTTAAAGTCGCCTAAGTCTTCCCCTGTAGCCTTAAGTAGCGCAAACAGTTCGCTAAACCTTCCCTTTTTTCACATTTTCACCGCGAGAAAACACAGATAGACGTTTGTCGAAAGAACAGCGTTTAACCATGATTTTTATGATAATTTTATGGCTGGAAAGTGGTAGATTCAGCTACACCTATAGTGTTTATAACCGTACATGTTACGGATTGCTGAGCCGCATAATAAACTAGTATACTGTTACCTTGCGGAGGGTCTGCAACAACTTGGTCGGGTGAATTACAATAGCTGGTGTCGCTTGCAAAGGTAATCGTGAAAGAAGTGCCTGCTGCCACATATGCGTTCCCTAGGTCAGCATACAGATGATTACCGCTTGCTCCAGCCTCAACTATCCACAATCTGGATAACATAATACTTGACCCCCCATCAGCCGTGACAGTAATAGTCCCAGCATTTTGTTCAATTGTAAACCTTGAATTAATCTGTTTTAGGTAAAGTTGATTTGCATCTTTGGTTGCAGCATCATGCCACAGATAGACGTTCGTAAAGAAAAATAGCAATATAACAATGAACATTATGGTACCGATCACTTCAGCTGTTCCTTTACGATTTTTTAAGATGCTTTTCATATTTCCATTTTACTCCTTACCACGTGTTAGTATATTGTACTTGTACCGTCAGCGGCATATTGTACTAGTACTTCAAAGTTTGAACCCCTAATTGTTACGATTTTAAAATCATAGATATTCCCGCTTTGGAAAGTCTCAGACCCGGGCAATTGGCCAGGAATAGCAACATGATTCCCGGTACCGACTAACTGGTTGAAAGCAATTGTGTTTGAGGAAGGATTAGTGAGCGCCGTGCCATTCACGTAAATCGTGGCAACTGTCAAACTAACGTCTGTTCCCAAATTTGCTTGTGTCCCTGTATTGTACACCGTAAGCTGCACTGTTTGAGGACCTGTAATCCAAACATCCTCTATTGTCAAGGACTCCAAAACGGAGCTACCTATTCCAGCCTTGTAGCTGTCAGCGTAAAAAATAACATAAGAAAATGCCACACTCATGCCTACCATAACGACCATTATCATCAGAATTGTTGCAATAACCGTTGAAAGACCCTTCCTATTTCTGTAAAGCTTTTTCATTTTTTCACACCCAACTCGGCGGAATTGCAAGGAAAAATATCGCGTACCCCATGACGCTTAGGATTATGGCATGTTTTAAGCCGCCTGCTACTCTGCGTTCCCCAAGCTTTCCAGCCATCAACCCACCAGTAACCGCGGAAACCAGCATATCCTGGTAGAAGAAGCTTTTCAATCCGCTTATGCTACCCATTGTAGTTTGGCTCATGATTTGCGGAGCGCCCTGCAACGGAGCAAAGAAAGACCGGACAAGAAGGATTGCAGTGACAATGAATATGAAAAAGGCTGCGTAAATGACGATTATGTAGGGTTTCATTTGGGCACTTGTTTCCTTATCCATGTCTTTCATTTCCTCCATGAAACCCGATGTGGCAGTAAAAACCCTTTTGATAGTGCCTCCTGAGCGGCTTGCCTCAAGCACCAAAACGCAGAACCTGTTAACTATCGGCGAATTGATCCGCTCTTTGAAGCTGGTTAGAGCCTGTTCGAAGGATGCACCCCAAGCCATTTGAACGGTCAGCTTCTTGACTTCGTCAGACAAAGGATGCCCAATCATCTTGTTATCAACAATTTTTTCCAACGATTTAACTAAGGTTAATCCGGTTTCCTGAGATTCCGAAACCCCACGCACAAGAGAGGGCATCTGGTCCTCTATTGCTGAAATCCAACTCTGGTTTTCAAAGTCCAGTACGGCAGAGGGAACTATGATGACAAGCGTTGCCGCAAGGAATATTTCGTTAGCGTAAGTGGTTAGAGCATTGAAATTAGTTAAAGCAAGTATAGCAACAACTATGATAACTAAAATGGCTGAAACAGCCGCAGTCATCTGTCGTGTTTTCTTCGAGATATGACGCATTTTAGTCACCTTGGAGGCGTCATTGAATCAATTATCAATAGGAGTACAGCACATCCTGCAGGCGTTATCACGAAAACTAAGAGTGTAAGCAGTACCTGCGGGTTAATGTTTCCAAGCATCGATGCGCCACCGCCCAAAAAGGACATAATTGAGAGCATAACCACAAGTGCGAGCGGAAGAGCAATCATGAAGCTAACATAGACTTCAGCCATGCCAGCTAAGCCCTCCAAGTAGCTCTTCATCGCTGAAACTCTTACTTTTTTATACTTGTCAGCCGCTTCCCGCAAGTAGGCAGCCAAGTCTCCACCAACATGCGTGGTGGTCACAATGCCATCAAGCATTGCTCCGAACTTTTGTGACGCTGACCTCAAAGAACCTTTCTTCAAGGCTTCATTAAGGTCTAAACCTAACAATTCAATGTCGCCAATTATTCTGCGTATTTCTTCACCTAATCCAAATTCGTCTCCAACGTTACCTAATGAACGGAAAATTCGCTCAGGCGGCATACCGGCACTGGCAAGAACTGCCATGAAGTTTGCTGTAAGCGGAAGGTTCGCGTCTATTTTCCTTGCCTTTGAAGAGATACCGAACATGGGGTAAATGTAGCAAAGGCCAAATGAAGAAAGAAGGACAATTAAACCAATTAAGATAGAAAATGGAATGGAAGACAATAGAAGTATTGCTAACGAGAAAGCTACAATCCCTGAAAGAAGTGATGTGAAAACCATTAATCCCATGTAAACTTGGAAGGTAATCTTCAAGTTAGCTTTAGCCAGGTTTTGTTGTAAACCGTCAAACTTGGAAAGAATGCTCTTTGGTATCTTGTCGAATATTCGTAGAGACACGCTTAGCAACGTTTTATTCGTTGTTTAGAGCCTCCTTTAATATGGGCTCGGGGTTTTCCAAGTAACTTCGGATTATGTTTGAGACGTCTTTGTAGTTGCGCACATTGTTCTTAACCATCCACTGGATCACTTTAGCTCTACGTTGGATTTCTTCGCTTGCTTCTTCTGGAGTCATCCCTGTTTTTTCAGCTACCTTTTCTAGAATGTAACTTCTACCTGTAAAATCGAAACTATCTTGCGCAGAATTCCATCTATAAACTTCATTTGTCAGAATTTCTCCAGACCGTGGATCTAAACCCACTATTTCTGAGGTGGTAACTGTTTTCCTCACAGGTTTGCCGTTTAATTCGACTCGTTTTTGAACAAGAATTATGTCTATTCCAGCGATAAGTGTTCTTGGAATATTCATCGGCGCTGACTCTAACCTGTACACAGTTGACTCAACTGATTCTGCATGAACCGTTGACATTCCAAGGTGACCTGTACTTACAGCTTGGAACAGCGTGTAAGCTTCTGCTCCTCTGATTTCACCTACGATTATATAATCAGGTCTCTGTCTAAGTGCGGCTTTAAGCAGATCGAAAAGGGTGATATCCGCTGTCTCTGTTGCAAGCCCGAAATGAGTTCTTGTAGTAGCGGGAATCCAGTTTTCATGTGGAAGATTCAGTTCAGGGGTGTCTTCAATGGAGACAACCTTCAAGTCTGGCTTAATAAACATGCTCAAACAATTTAGCAATGTCGTTTTACCAGCCGCTATTCCTCCTGCCACCAAAATCGAAACCCGGTTTTCTACCGCATACCAGAAGAAAGCAGCCATCTCTGGCGAGAGAGACTTGAAAGTAACAAGGTCTGTGACTGTGAAAGGGTCGAGTTTGAATTTTCTTATGGTAAAAGTTGAGCCTTTACGGGTAACTTCGCTTCCATATGTTAAGTTAATTCTGCTGCCATCCGGCAAGGATGCATCAAGCAGTGGTTGCGCTATTGACACATGGCTTCCGCAAAGGTAAGCAAGTCTTAGTGCATAAGTGTCAAGTTCTTCGGCTGTTTCAAAACGAAGGGTTGTTGGGATAGATTCAAATTTTCTGTGCCAAATGTAAATGGGCACGTTGACTCCATCGCAGGAAATATCCTCGATTAATGGATCATGCATAAGCGCGTCTATTTTTCCGAAACCAAGATTATCCCTGATGACATAATAGAGCAACTTACTAAGAGTGTCTGGGTCTAAGCTGAAATGGTAATTATCGAATATTTCATTGCTCTTCTTTACCAGGTATTCTCCAGCGGCCTGCTTTGATTGCAGCTCTTTTGGTTTAAACTCTAACACTTCGTTTAAAATCCCTTTCAGGCGCCCAAGACTTGTCAGATCGGTCTTGTTGAGCTTTGGTTCTTCCACAACATATGTAATGTTGCCTCTGAGCATGTCACGAGTAACTTGAACAGAAGCATAAGGCGCATTAAGCATATAACTTTCTAGAACAGTAACATCTTTAATGGGAGCCTGCACCTCAGCTTTGGGTCCTCCATGCTCAAGGCTTTGATTATCCAGATTAGAAGAAAGTGAAGTCTCCACAACATTATTTTCCATAACTGTATTCTGCGTAATACTTGAAGACTTCTTTCGATTAAACAGTCTTATCTGTTTGTTGAATACCATAAATATCAATCTTCATTTATGCTGTAAACTAAAAAAGAAAAAAGGATAGAAATGGAAAAAGCGTTTTAAAACTTGTTTAAGGAGCCTGTTGAGTTATTTGGCTGTATGTTCCGCCTTGCGTGGTTACTTTAATTGTAACCGTCTGTCCAGACGTTAACGAGGTTCCAGATGTTGGGTCGGTAATTATTGCAGTAGTTCCCGGGGCTAACGAAGTTGTTGGAGTTGTAGCACCTGCATCAAGCAAACCATTGACGTAAAGACATTGAGCGGGAACTATCGTGATAGTAGTACTACCAACATTTTGTAGATATACAGTCGCGACTTTTTCAGTGGGGGACGTACCAGAGAAAACAACACTTTGAATTTGTACTGCATCGCCTGTCTTACCAGTTTGGTAGCCTATGTAACCCATTACCCAAGCGTAGACTACAAGTGAGGCTACGACTGCAATGGCAATCATCAATAGTACCGAAATTATTGGCGAGATCGCTTTTACATTTTTACGGATTTTACGAAAAATCATTTTAGAAAGCACTCCTTTCTTAAGGAAACTTTCGGGCGCTTGCTTAAAAAGCGGTATGCAACAATCTTCCACCTGAATTTTTATAAGACTAACAACGAAACATTGCTTAGAAGAGCCGACACTTACAGTAACTGTAATAAAAGTTTGGAGAAACCATAGATTATTGCGCCTTTGTTGCGGTTGAAAAAGGTTATAACTAAAATCGTTTAAAATATAGAGAAGGAAGCCAAGCATGAAACTTGTTAAAACAGGAATCGCAGGTCTCGACGAATTCTTAACTGGAGGTCTACCGCCTAAAATACTGCTTCTGACAGGCTTGCCTGGCTCGGGAAATGAAGTCTTTGCCAGACAAATCGCCTACGCGCGAGCAAAGCAGATCGGGGTAACATACTTTACTGTAAATGTAAGCTCCGATAACGTGAAAGAAGATATGGCCGCCTACAACTGGGATATCGCACCGCTAGAAGCCAACGGAAACTGGAAGTTCGAAACTTTAACAAAATCCGACAATCTGGTAGAAACCGTAATTGAAGAAGTGAGAGAACATCGAACAATCATTATAGATTCACTTTCCGAAGTGCTCTTAACCCGGAAAATCGAAGAAGCCATCAACCTACTCACCGCAATGTCCCGTCAAAACAAAGACAGCGAAGAATACCACTTGCTTCTCTTAACTGAAGGGATGCAAGACCAAAAAGCTGAAACCGCAATGCAACACTTCGCCGACGGCGTAATATTATTCAACACAACCTGGACAACAGATACTACACATCGAGATATCATGGTAAAGAAGATGAAAGGCACCTTTGTTCCTTCACGAAGTCTGCCGTATACAATCGGCAAAAAAGGGTTTCTCATAGAAACAGCAACTAGAATAACATAACAAACCTGCCTTCAAAGCGCAAAATTCAAGATACCTACAATCATTAGCATAGATTCATAATGCTTTTATCAAGAAAATTTTATAAAGAAAAACAGTACATATCCCCCTCGGCGGATGGCAATACAATGAAGGCAATTCATAGCAACTGGACCGAACTCTTCCAGGATTGCATGATGATAATTTTTGTATGCGGAACAATCGGTATAGCGCTAAAATTCATAACATTTTTCAATCAATGGGTTTATTTCCCATCTTTCCCAAACATGCTGGATTCAGCATTCCTCATCTCCGCAGTTATGTACTTTACCTGGAAATCATTTAAACGCAAATAACCTCACACAGAAAGTTTAAAAACAACTTCAAGCATACTACCGTATAGATATATATTCTACAAGCGGTGGAGCGCTTGAAAAGAGCCTTAATTTTTGAGAACAGAAGAAATCATCTACAAGTCTTATACGACATTCTTGAACTATGTAAAATGCCTCAGGCAAAAACCTACATTTTACGCAACACAAACACAAGTTTCAAGTTGCTTGAGAGCTACCTGCTACAACTTCAAACATCAGATCTTCTGGAACTGCAACCTAAAACAAAAAAGTACTTGACAACCAAAGAGGGACAAAAATTTATTGAAGCATGGATAAAGCTTAAAACAATGCTTTATCCCCAAGAAATCCCTGTCCTCACCAAAAATAAAAAATGCACTATACACAACAATCAGTTCATCGCAGTACCGGCTAATAATACCAATTACGTGACCCATTGAAAAAAGAAAAAGCTCTTGATTAACTTAATTTTCATAGTTTCATGGATGCTTAGAGCTATGAGCATGAATGGTCAGCGAAAGAAAAACCGTTTTTTGTTTATAGGAGGGTTTTTTGGTGCTGCCCTTTAACGGCGTCGTATACTTTTTTGGTTGTGTAGCCTGAGAAACTTAACAGATTAGCGGTCGAAGCATCTTTCGCGTCTTGGTTTACGCCTTTCTCGATAAGCGGCATAGCTTTTACCCTGCGCTCACACCATTTATCTTCAGATTCAATTACTTCAGAAACCATTTCCATGCGGGTGTCACCCTGATGACTTTGCCGTTTCGTTCAATATTTTTCTCTTCATCGAAGGTTACCACGGTAAGGTTGCCGCAGGTCAGCTTCTCACTTGCCTCCAAAAGCGAATTAGTTTCTCTTGCGTACGTTTTTGGATCGTTTATGCTGTAGCAGACTTGGATGAGCTCACATGCCTTGTTTTCTTTAGTCAGCACAAAATCTATATCAGTTGACTTAGTCTTATAGTAGTGAACGTTCTCTCGCCGTCTCATCAACTCTACAAGGACAGCATTTTCGAGCTCTTTTCCCTTGTCTGAGTCAAAAAGCCCTAATATTCCAGAGTCTGAAACGTAGAGCTTTGGTTTGGTGTTTCTTTCTTTTATCTTTCTCGAGTATGGATATATCAGGAAGAAAAGGAATGCGGACTGTGCGTAATTAAGATAATTGAGCGCCGTCACACTACTTATTTTTGTTCCCTGCGATTCAAACCAACCAACTATTGCGGGAATTGATACGTTTCTACAGGCTGAACCGAAGAGCGAATTTATGAAAGCTCTGAAGACAGCAGTTTTTCTTATGCCATACTTCTCTATGAGATCCCGCTGTATCACAGTAGCGTATAACTCGGAGAGCAATATATGCTTCAAAACAGGATCCTCACTTTTTACAATCTCTGGGTACCCACCGAAGTCCAAGAACTCAGACAAAGCTCCAACGATCCTGCCAGTCTCACCTGCTTTCATGTATTCTTCTGGCGTTATTCTCTTTGACCTAAGGTACTCCCTGAACGAAAAAGGCAGAAGCAGGGTGTTAATAGCCCTACCGCGCAGTTCCGAAGGCAATTTGTCTAATGATAAATCCGAGGTTGATCCTGTTATAAAGATCTTGTATCTTCGTTGATCAAAGAGGGTCCTGAGCCACTTGGACCAGTTGGGAAAAGACTGTACTTCATCAATGAAGAGATAGATGCCCTTTGTCTCATCCGGTTTGTACACGCGATACATGACTTCTTCCAATCGGCTCAGATCATTTACAGTTATTCCGACAAAATCTATGTCCTCACAGTTGACGAATACTTTGTTGCTTTTCTCAATGTCAAGACTCTTCATGTACAAAAGCATCAAAGATGTTTTGCCAGATCGTCTTGGTCCTATTATGGCATTGATAAAATTCCTCTCTCTCAAAATAACATCTCTCGCAACCAACTCGATGTTTTTTGAATAATCGACATATCTTACGAGCGCATTCTCTAAATTCATATTGATCACGACCTCAATTATCTAAGCTACTACTTTATTATTTTATTTAATTAACTAATTAGTAATTTCCTATTTATAAGATTTAGGAAAATAATTAGGCAGAAATCTAACAGCATCGTTCACCAAGAGCAAATGAAGCACATCAGTACATATGGGTTTCAACGAAGAGACAAAATCGATTTACAGAAACATAACCGTGAAAAAGTAGACCCAAAAAACAACACCACATCAAATCAACCGAACGATTTGGACTACATGCTACCACGCAAGAGTATTTGCCCCAAGAAAACTGTTTGTTTATAGGAGGGTTTTTTGGTGCTGCCCTTTAACGGCGTCGTATACTTTTTTGGTTGTGTAGCCTGAGAAGCTTAACAGATTAGCGGTTGAAGCATAAAGCAGTAGCAGGTATTTTTTCGCGTCTGGGTTTACGCCTTTCTCGATAAGCTGCAAAGCTTTTACTCTACGGTCATACCGCTTAGCTTCAGAGTTAGTAAAAAGGAATTTCACGTTGTTGCCCGCATGAACTTCCACACCTTGCTTAATTAGTTGCTGAGCTACGATGACTTGGCTAACATGCTGTTTATAGTTTTTCGGCTGTTTAGACAGATGCTTAGTAACTATTAAGTCACATACGGGAACTTCGCCATTAAGTAACCGTTGCCTGTAAGCTTTTAAAACTTTTAATGCCTCAGGAATTTTCCGGTGAAGTTCCACTGAATTATTCGCTGAGGCTAATAAGTTGATCATTTCGGTTTGGGCATCAAAAATGAACCTTGGAGTATCCCTACGCCGCACTTCTAAGCCCCTAATTTTAACCTTACCGTTCTCCATGACTCCGAAATAACGGTTTAAAACACTAATACGCGGATGCAGTTTGGAAGGCAGAAAAGCTACCCATTTGTAGCGTCCCTCAAAGTTTATGGGAACACCTATTTCCTTAGTAATTACTCGGCATAAGGCAGTGTATTCCTCTATGGTTGCTTCTTTCTTTTTGAGCCACAACGAATCGACAATACCGTGAACAACCTCAAAACCTTGATCTTCAGCAATGTGCGCTGCCTTAAGAAAAGCTTCTCTGCCAAAAGCGCAAACGCCAATGTGGCCGTCAACGGTGCCGAATTTTGAGTTTTTGAAGCCTAAGTAGCCGAAGCATGTGACTAAAATCCATTTTAACGCTGTCTGACGCTTATCGTACGCTTGTTTTAGCTGTTTGTCGCCTGTTTCGTCTCTTAGGCGTTTGTAATGCAGTCGTTTGGTTAAGGCTAAATTGATAGTTTTAGGCACTATTCCAACCCGTTTTGTACAGATATGATAATTCAATTCTGGAATCCGCAGCGGCGAATCAGGGCAGCATTTGCAAAGCACTGTTTCAGCTGAAATGTTGTTTTTAGCCATTAGGCTTGGATACATGGAAGAAAAGTCTAATTCTCCTATCGAATCGTGTACTCCTAGGCGGGGCTCAAAAATTAAGCCTCCACGGTCGCCAACGAGCAAGTCAAGGGCTGATTTGAAGGCTTCGGGAATCCTTTTGTTTCGGGGCACTAGGATGTCGTCTTTTATGGCTTGGTAGAGCTGCATTGAAGACATGCTTGAGCCTATCGAGAATCGTGCAGCCGTGTGTAAAGGTACTCTACAGGTTCGCGCTATCTCAATGAAGCCTTCGAAACCTGCTTCTTTTATGATGAAGGTGTTGTTTTCGTCGATGTGTATTCTTCCATACAACCGCACGGTGCCTGCCCTGTAAAATGTGCGACCATAGGAAAAGTAGGTGTTGCCCGCTGAAATTTTACGGTTAAAAGGCTTGTTATCTCTGCTTAAGAGGAACTTGTCTAAAACGTTGTTTACGGTTGCTCTGTAGATTAAGTAGGGTAAAAGGTACGAGTCGCCAGCGGTTGTTAAGATTATGTCAGGGTCTAACTCGTTTATTGCGTAAACAAGCTGTAGCAGCTTTGTGGCTTCGTCACCATAATCAATGGCAATCTCCTCTTTGCCCTCTTGCTTTAAACATATTTTATTGATGGCATCATCAAAATTAGCAATAATCCCCCTCTTAGCAACTTCCACTTCAAGCTTTATTACCTGCAATTTAGGAATAACGTAGTCGGTGCTTTCAACCGAATCCAAAAGCGTGTAATCCAAGCCTGATTTTGTCGCTTTTAACTCCACAAATGCAAGCGGAAACAAGTCACGGCTAAAAAGGTATGAACGATCATTCTGCATGTCGCAATTGTGAATTTCATAACGCAAGAAATCTCCGATTCTTAAAATTTCAAGCGTTAAAGAAGGAATTTGCCTGCAATCCTTAACAGTTATTTCCAGTACCCTTGACTTTTCAGTATCCGTGGCTTGAGCGTATTTTTGCACGAACTTTAATGAAGCGATTTTTTGATTGCGAAATAGTCGGCTGATTAAGCGTTCAAGGTCGTCTTGTTTGCCCGAGACGTAAATGCAGGGTTGAAACGGGTCAGTGAACCTGATTCTTTCGCCTTTTTCGCTTATCACCCAAACCGCGACTTTGCCAGGGTCAGAAGGGTAAACATCAAGTAGCCATCCTTTAACGCAATTAGGAGCCGCCGTGCTGCTTTTGCTTGAGGTCATCTAATTCCTTCTGCAGCCGTTGCAAGCGGATTTGCTGTGAGACCAGCATTGACATTATCATTGGTTCAAAAGGTAACGGTTGAGTGGCGTTGCTTCCTGCCGACGCGTAGCTTCTGCATGCATCTATCAGTATGTCGAAGGCTTCTCTGTCTTCTTTGCGGAGTGCTTTTGCGAAACCGTTCCAGCGGCGTATTTCGTCTTCAATTGCCATGCGGTATGATTCAACTGTTTTACCCACGTCAAGCGCCCATGAAGTCAGTTAGTGTCAGGTTTTCGGATGGAAGTTCAGCGGTGCCTAAAACGAAAAATGGATGCTTCTCTAATGTTACTTCTCGTGTGTAGGTGGTTTTGCTGAAGGATAATACCGTGTTTGCTTTTGCGCAGGTTATTTCTTGAAGTAAACTGTTTCTTCGGCTGTCAGAGTAGGGAAGGTAAGTTGCGATTAGGACTATTTGGTGTTTTTTTGCAAAGCTTGAAAGGTAACTGATGATTTGGCTGTAGACTCTTCGGGCTTCTTCATGTGGAACGTCATTGTCTAAAAACAACCCTGCTATGTCTGAAATAACTACGAGTTTGGCATCGCAGTTTTTTATGGTTTCTTCAAGTTTATCGAGTATAAGAGAAGTTAACTGGTAAGCTGTGAATGCTCTTGAAATAAAGATGCGTTCAAGCACTTGCCTTGGGTTAAGCTGGTGAAGTTGGGCTAAACGGGCGATTTTGTAGAGTCTAAACGTGTTTCCGCCGTCAATAAAGACAACGCTGCTTCCTAAGCCGCCGAGCTGCACTGGCAACTGCGCTCTTATGCAGAGTAGAGAAGTTAATGAAATAACTGATGGTGACCCATAAAGCACGGCGAAGTCGCCTGGCGCAAATCCTGGAAAAAGCTCGTCTACATCTGGCATGTTTAAAGAAAATAGTGGTTGAGCCATGGTAGGTTTGACAATTAAATTTTGAGACATTCTATTTTGCTCTCCCTGTTCATAGACGAAGCAACAAGTACGCTTCTAACCCTTTTTAAATCATCGTAGAAACGACATTGCGGAACAGGGGAGGGTAGAGTGAAAGTGAAAAGCGTAAGTTTTAGGCAGTAGGCTTGGTTTCTTTTTGTTGCCTTAGAATTTGGGTTGCCAATGTCATTAGGAAGATTATCGAGAACACTATTACCGCTATGCCTACCTTGTACATGATGTTTATGCCAACATAGAAAAGCCCAAAAACAGCCACAATCATTAACGCTAAAATAAACACTTCTTGAACACCACTAAAGACTTTTGTTCCAAAACTCAATTTACGTCACCAATGTTTCCTAAACCACTGCACATGCGTCTAATATTAATTTTCTGCCATAGTTTCTCAGAAATCCCTGTTAAACTTGCAGGCTGAATTCATTTTGAGTATGCCGTGAATTGTAATGCACGTAGTATCGGAATGCTTCCGTTTAGTTTCGTTGAAAAAAGCTATCATATCCGCTCGAAAGCTTATATAACAAATGATTCAGAGTCACTAAAGACAGATGAAAATAACTCCAGCTTTCGGTGACCGTAGTGATTGACACAGAAAACCTTACAAAAAAATTCGGAGACCTAACAGCCGTAGACAGCCTCACACTGCATGTTAACGACGGCGAAGTTTTCGGCTTCCTCGGACCCAACGGTGCAGGAAAAACCACCACCATAAGGATGCTTTGCTGTCTAATATCAAAGACCAGCGGCTCTGCGAAGATAGGAAATTACGAAGTCGGAAACAGAGCTGATCAACAGAAGATAAGAAGAATGATCGGCCTGCTGACTGAAAATGTCGGTCTCTACGAGGAACTGAGCGCCTATGATAATCTCGATTTTTACGGTCGATTCTACAAGCTCGACGAACAGAAAAGGAAAGAGCAAATAGAATACTTTCTCAAGATGCTGGGGCTGTGGGAAAAGAGAAACGAAGCGGCAGGAACGTTTTCCAAGGGGATGAAGCAAAAACTCGCAATAGCCCGCGCCCTCATCCATGACCCACAAGTTCTATTCTTGGATGAGCCAACTGCAAGCCTCGATCCCGAAGCTTCTAAGACGGTTAGAGACTTCATCCTCGAGCTGAAAAAGGAGAAAAGAACAATCTTCCTTAACACGCATCTTCTGGATGAGGCTGAAAAGATCTGTGACCGGGTAGCGATACTGAAAACTCGACTAATTGCGATAGGCACCCCGCAAGAGTTGAGGCGTTCGCTATCTGGCAGGAAGATAAAAGTTCAGCTTCAGCGTGTGGATGATGTAATTGTTGAAGCGGTCAAGAAAATCGGATTTCAAATTTCAGAGATAACCGATAATAGCCTTCTTATCGATGTCAGCGACCCTGAGAAAGAGAATCCAGCAATTTTAAAGGCGATTGAAGCGGCGGGCGGGCACGTGCAATTCGTAACAGAGGTCGGGTCAACTCTAGAGGATGTGTACCTGAAACTAGTGAGGGGATGAAAAAAATGGATTTGCAAAGCGCTTGGGCAGTTGCCGCAAAAGACTTCAAGATCTTCAAACGGAAGAGTACAGTCATCTATTTGAGCACTGTTTATCCTCTTGCTGTCGGAATAGCGTTCCCATTGATTGTGCAATATGCACTGCACATTGGCAAAGGCCATGGAATAACCGCCTTAACTCTTCCCAGATTCATGGACGCTTTCTCGATATGGTTTCTCATAGGCGCAGCCGTATTTCCCACTGCTATAGCCTCCTACAGTTTAGTGGGAGAGAAGATCCAAAAGAGCTTGGAACCGCTTCTGGCAACGCCAATGACCGACGGTGAAATCCTGCTGGGCAAAACTATTTCAGGGCTCGTCGTGCCTTTAGGGGCGATCTATGCCGGTTCAGTGATATACATGTCGCTCATGGATTTGGTGACGCAAAGCACACTGGGTTATCTTTACTATCCTAACTGGCATATTGGGGCGATCTTGCTTGTGGCGCCATTCATATGTCTTGTCAGCGTTGAACTAAATATCATTATCTCATCCAGACTAAACGATGTGCGAACAGCACAACAAGCAGGAATGCTGGCCGCATTCCCCTTCTTTGGAATATACATAGCATCTGAGATTGGATTGTTTGCACTCAACGACACGAATCTACTGATTTTGGCAGGTGTTATCTTAGCAATAGCTGTTGTTCTCTTCTTTGTCAGCAGGGTTACATTCCAGAGGGAGGAAATACTGACTAAGTGGAAGTAGCAAAGTTGGAAGCGCCGGGGGTGGAAGAGTGGACTGGAGGATAAAGGGAAGACTTCTCGTGGTGGGCTGCATACTGATTGTTTTAGGGCTTGTCCTCTTTGTTGCAAGAGGTGTTGCCGCTACGCTCGGATTAGCCGGTGTCGGGGTAGTTTTGCTCATCGTTGGGATTGTTTATAAGCCGAAGCAGAAAAAGGTGGAAGTAGAAGGAAATGCGGAGAATTGAATTTCAACGTATTTGGGCAAATTAGTTTATGCTTAAATAAATAAACCGTAGAAAATGAAAATAAACCCGAAAACATCCAGCAGCCGCGAAGGTAAATGGCAGATAAAGAAAACTCTATGGCGGACGAGAACAAACCCAGTTTGACCATGGAAAACCTGAATCAAAAAATCATCATCTCAGTTGATCGGCTGAGCAAACGGTACGGTTCTTTGATGGCTGTGGATGATGTTTCTTTCTCTATTGCTGAGGGCGAGATTTTCGGCATCATCGGCCCAAACGGCGCAGGCAAAACCACGACGGTTGAATGCATCTCTGGGCTGAGGGCTCCAGAGTCAGGCTCCACGGCAGTTTACGGGTTAAGCCCACGGCAGAACCGCGATAAACTGCGAAGAATCGTTGGGGTTCAGCTTCAGGAGAGTTCCCTGCCTCCCCGCATCAAGGTTCAGGAGGCTCTTGACTTGTTTGCGTCTTTCTACCCAGACCCACTTGATCCAAATGAGTTACTGGAGTCGCTTGGAATCAGCGAAAAACGCAACGCTCAATTCAAGAAACTGTCCGGAGGACAAAAGCAGAGGCTTTCAATCGCGCTGGCACTTGTTGGGAATCCAAAGATTGCCATTTTGGATGAATTAACCACGGGACTTGACCCTGAAGCCCGACGTGAAACCTGGGGGCTTATCGAGCGTATCAGGGATCGCGGCGTAACAGTGATCCTTGTAACTCACTACATGGATGAAGCCGAAAGACTCTGCGACCGAGTAGCGTTGATAAATCATGGGAAACTAATTGCTCTCGACACTCCTGCAGCCCTTGCGACCAATGAGGGCGGCGGTGTTCGCATGCAGTTTGTGCCTTCAGGATCTGTGGATGACAAGGTTCTAGCTGCCTTGCCAGGTGTAACTTCGGTTGAGCGCAGGGGAAGCCGGGTCATTGTTGCTGGCTCAGGCGACTTGACTACCCGAGTACTTTATGCGCTACTAAAGATTGGCGTGAATGCGTCGGATGTTCAGGTGAAAAGCGGCAATCTGGAAGACGCCTTCGTCAAACTTACAAAGACAGACGATAAAACCATAAAAGTCGAGGCGGGCAAGCAATGAGTACTCAAGATTCTGAAGTCACGATTCAAAGATCCCGCAAGGCTTTCTGGGAACTTGTCAAGGTCGAGGGGAAACTCGCGTTGAGAGAGCCAGTCGGCGTAATATTCGGCATAGGGCTTCCAGTATTCTTGCTAATTATATTCGGCAGCATTCCTGCGTTCAGAAATACTGTTCCGGGCACGTCGTTATCCGCCTTCGAGGTTTACATCCCGATTCTTATGGTAACTATGCTGATATTTATCGGACTATTTGGTTTGCCCATTCCAATAGTGCGTGACCGTGAGATTGGTTGGCTAAGGCGAATCTCCACCACACCCGTGTCGCCGACCAAGCTGTTGACTGCACAGGTGACAATCAATCTTATTTTTGCAGCAGTAGCCTTCGCAATACTTGGCGCTGGAAGTGTCTTAATCTTCGGGGTAAAGGTAGCGTTTGAGATTCCTGGACTCGCTCTCTCAATAGTGCTGGCAACGATTGCAATGTTTTCTTTAGGGTTACTTATTGCTGCGGTCGCACCGTCCCAGGGGGTTGCTGTAGGTATGGCGCAAGGGCTTCTATATCCGCTGTTATTCTTCGCGGGAATTTACATTCCCATCCAGTTCCTCCCGGGCTACCTGCAAACAATAGGCAATTTTACTCCAGTTGGAGCAGCAGTTCAGGCTCTTGATAGTTCCATGCAGGGAACATTTCCTTCTGTTGTACCGCTGCTCGTGATGGCTGCTTATGCGGTTTTCTTTGGCTTTATCGCCATTCGTTATTTTCGCTGGGAATAATGTGCATCAAAAAGTGAGGAAAGAATTGAGAGCGTTACTACGTCAGGAAGAGTTAGTGAGGTGCATGCTGCAAACGATTGTTGGTCTTACGCTTACGCCATGATTATTTACATTGCAAGCGAGATAGGCCTGATAACACTCAACGCAGAGAAACTGCTGATCATCTCCAGCGCCATTCCGGCTGCTGATTTGCTCTATTCTTCTTCAGCGTAGCCACTTTCCGCAGGGAGGAGACACTGACAAAATGGAAGTAAATGAGCAACAGGCGTTTTCATACTCATTGCCCCTCAACAATCTTCAATTGGGGGTTTTTCAGCGGTTACCTGTAAGGGGATAGAATCTTTTTATTAATAAATTTCTCTAGTAAAAAGTATACCCCCTCCCCCTAGCCGGGAGCATTTTACACGATTGTTTGAGTGTAAAATAAGGGTTCCCTTTTGATTATTCACTGGTTTCACAGTGAACTGACGTCTTACAAGAGAAAACAAGATGATTTTACAATGTAAAAGTATAAACTCAGACCAAATGCTATAAGCTTTTATACGTATGTTGATGAGATGTTAAAATAATATAATATACACGCTTCCTGTGAGGATAAAGGCTAAATGCCCTACATAAAAAAAATCGAGATAAAAGGCTTTAAGTCTTTTGGGCCGCAGACCATCAAGGTAACTTTAGATAAGGGTTTCACAGCCATAACTGGCCCAAACGGAAGTGGAAAAACCAACATTATGGATGCAGTGCTTTTCTCGCTTGGGGAATTAAGCACAAGAAGGCTCCGTGCTGAAAACGCAGCTAAACTAATCTTTCGCGGCTCAGAAAAACTAGGGCAAGAAAAAGTCAAAATGGCCAAGGTTGTCATACAATTTGATAATTCCGATGGCACAATGCCAGTTGACACGTCCACTGTTACGATTTCACGTGAAGTTTACCAAAATGGGCAAAGCGTTTACCGCTTAAACGGCAGAAGAATGTCACGAGGGCACATTATAGAAACTCTCTCTATGGCTTCAATAAGCAGCATGAGCCAGAACATTATCCCTCAAGGAACAATAACTAGGTTAACAGAAATTACCCCTCTTGAACGCCGAAGAATCATCGAAGACCTCGTTGGAATAGCCCAGTACGACGCGGAGAAGGGCGACGCAGAAGAAAAACTGCGAACTGCTGACATTTCAATCCGCACAGCCATGGGTAGAATAGATGAGGTACAGAAGCGCGTAGATGATTTGGAACGTGAACGCAATCAACTTTTACGCTATAATTTCATCCAGAGTGAAACTAAAAAGTTCCAAGCAGTTAAAATCTCAAACGACATAACGCAATTAAACGGTAAAATTAATGAAGCGACTAGCCAAACTGAAAAAGTTAAAGCCAGAGTTGACAAATTAAAAGGGCAACGCGACTTGCGCAGATCAAAACGGCATGGTATTGAAGGCGAATGGCGAAAACTCAGCGGCGAAAACCTTGAAGAAGGCGGTTCAGAAGTTCTTAAGGTTCAAATAACCATTGGCGAGCTAAAATCTAAACTAACTGAGTTATCAACAAAAATAAGTTCTGGGCAAGCTAGCTTTGAAAGCTTAAAGCGCGTAAGAGAAAACAATCTTGCTCAGCAAGAAAGTATAAGAAACGAGATACGAGAAAACCGTTTAAAAATCCGAGTTTTCCGCAGTCAACATGAAAAAATCAAGGACCAAATGACTCAAAAAGAGTTGGAACACGATGCGCTGGCAAAAGAAACCGCCCAGCTTTGGGAAGGGCTCGGCGATAACAACCAGCAAATACGAGCGATGGAAGCCGAAATCGCAAATAATGTTAAACGACTTGCGTATTTACGCTCAGAATACACAAAAGACAAATCGGCACTGAGGCTCTGCACTGGGAGAATCAAAAACTTAAACGTGCGAAAAGAAAGATTCCTCACGAGCCTAGTCGAAATCGAAAAGTCCCTATCTGAGCTGGAGCAGGTTCAAAAGGACCAGAAAAACCAGTTTAAAAATCTTGAACACACAATCGAACGCAAAAAAATTCAAAAAGAAACCGCTGAAAAAGAAGTCACGGAAGCAGAAAGAATAGCCAGTTCAGCTAAAGACGCCGTAATTGAATTTGCTACTCAAAGAGACCTTGCCGCAACCATAGCTACTGAAGAAAAAGCTCTAAGAAGCATAGAGGAAATGGGCATTGTCGGCGCAATAAGTGGAATCCACGGCAGACTACGCAACCTAATAAAAATAGACAAAAACTACAAGAAAGCCATAGAAGCAGCGGCAACAGGTTGGCTTGATGCTTTAGTTGTAGCCAACATAGACTCAGCCTTCACATGTACCGAAACGCTTAGGCGCATGAAACTGGGCAGAATAAAAATTATTCCACTGCAAGGCGCAATCAACCTTAAAAACAAGGAAACGCCCAGCCGAGACGGCGTAGTAGGCGCCCTTTCAAGCTTCATGAAATATGAAAGCACCTTTGAGATGGCTGTTAACTATGTTTTCGGAGACACAGTAGTGGTCTCAAACGATAAAACAGCCTTTGCCCTTTCAAACGAGGGTTACCGCGCGGTTACAGTTAACGGTGACTTGTATGAGCCGGGTGCTTTTGAAAGCGGCTATTACCGTGCGCCAATAGATTTTTCAACAATTATTCCAAGCGAAAATGCATTAAAAAGTTTAGACGAAGCAGTAAACGCTCTCCAGACGCACCTCACTCAAAGAGGAACTGACATTACGGGTCTTGAAGAAGAAATTGAGCGAAACAAAATTGAAATTACACGGCTTTCAGAATTCATCTCCACTTTAGACAGGGAAATAGTGAGAATTAAACGAGGCGTTAAAAGAACACAATTCAACATTCGGCATACGGAAAAATACGGCGGCAAACTTGACCGCGAAGCTGCAGCTTACAAAGGCCGCATGAGCATGTACATGAATGAGCGGAATTCTATCCAAAAAGCGCTCCAGAAACTGCATGCAGACATAGCCAATTTAAGATTGAAAACTGATGTGGCACACATTCAAGAGCTTGAGGTTCAACGGGAAAAACTTGGGGAAGAAGTAAACACGCTTCGCCAAAACTCAGGCTCTACTCAAACGGAAATTTCAACCTACCAATCACAATTCGACAGAGTCCTTAGAAACGGCTACAAGAATATCAAGATACAGATAGCTAAGGTTGAGCAACAGCAAAGAAAAATAGAGAAAGAAGTTGCCGAAGCGCAAGCGGAACGTGAATCAATCAGGAAAGAACTAGATGAGCAAGAGAAAAGCCGTGTGGAACTTTCAAAGGCTGTTTTTTCTGCACGTGAAGAATCCAAAAAGTTCACTTCACAAATAGATGTTATTGATGCTGAGGTACGGTTGCTTGATTCAGAATATGAACAGGCAGAAAGGCTTCTGAACCAGCTGCAACTGGGCATGGAAACTAGCCAACTTCGTCTTCAGCAACTTCAAAGCCAACTTCGCCAGTTTGGCTATGAACAACCTTTAGAAACAAGCCAGAAGCAGGTTGAGGAAGCAGAAACAACCATTCGCATGATGCAGTTTGAACTTGAAAGAATAGGCGCCATAAACCAGCTTGCCCTTTCCCATTACTCAGACCAGATTTCACGGTACAGAGAATTATCTGTTCGCTTAAATGAGTTGGAAAGAGAAAAACAAGCCATCGTACAGTTCATGGATGAGATTGAAGCTAAAAAACGCAAGGTTTTCATGACCGCTTTCGAAAAAATCAACAGCAGCCTCAAGGTTTACTTTTCCAAACTTACTGGCGGGGGAGAAGCCACGCTTAAGCTTGAAAATCCTGATGACCCCTTCGCTGGCGGCATAGACATGGTTGTGCAGTTCCCAAATAAACCCTCGATTATTGTGAGCGGGGCAAGCGGCGGCGAACGTTCAGTTTCAGCAGTCAGCTTCATATTTTCACTAAAAGAGTTTACGCCTGCATCATTCTACATTCTCGATGAAGTGGATGCACACTTAGACGCTTTCCATACTGCAAAGCTAGCTGAAGTGCTACTTGAGGAAGCTGGAAAAATCCAGTTTATAGTAATCAGCTTGCGGCCTGAAATAGTTAACAAAGCACAGAAAGTCTACGGAGTCTACGAACTCAACGGAGTCTCCAACGTTGTGACCGCCAAGTTCCCAGCGGAGGCACCGAGCTAAATGTCCACAACGCCAATCAGAAGGCCCTTTTACCTTCGACCGCCGTGGAACATACTGTTTGAATTAAATAAACTTGAGAAGCTTACTCCGTGGAACGTTAACATAGCTTACCTTCTACGGTCTTTTCTCACTGAAATGGAGAGGACAGACAAAGTTGATTTCCGAGCCTCAGGCGTCGCGTTGGATTCTTCCGCTTTAATTTACTTAATGAAGTCTAAACTGCTGCTTACCTTGCAAGAGCCGCCTGTGCCGCCTAAAGGTCCGCAGGATTTTGTTCCACCACCCTTGTTCTTGCCGTTGAGGCATGAGTTAACATCAACAACCATTCAGCATTTGCTTGAAGTCTTAGACGACGTGTTGAAGGGTGAAAAAATGCTTCATCTTGACCATGTTGTTGAGCAGCATCCTATTCTTCCAGCGGTTTCAGATTTGATGCCGCAGTTTGACAAGTTTATTACTGAGCTTAAGTTGCAGACTGATAAGTTGTACGCAATTTTATGCGAAAAAGTGAAGGGTGCAGGAATAATCGATTTCTCAACCTTATCGAAAGACGCAACTAGAATTGAAGCATTAAGAATGTTTATGTACCTCTTGTTTTTAGCACAGGATGACAAAGTAAGCTTATGGCAGAATGAAGAAACAGAAGAACTATACATTGCCGTGGGGAAACTCAACGTTGGAAAAGCCGAAGGAACAACCAGTTAATTCAAACCCTGATGCAGAGCAAGCGCAGGATGCCGAACGGAAAGCTCATTGCTTAGCACTGCTAGAGGCTGCACTGTACGTGGCTGGTCGCCCATTAGACCTCAACGAGTTATGCCAAGTTATAGGCAGCCGCTCAAAGAAGAAAGCCCAAAAATACGCTGACACGCTAATACAAGAATATGCTGCAAGGAACACGGCGCTTGAAATTTTAGCGTTAAAAGATGAACGTTACGTTCTGCAGGTGAAAGCAGACTTCACACCGTTGATTAAGAAACTTGTGAACAGACCTCTGCTAACTTCCGGACCTCTCAAGACGCTTTCTTACATTGCTTACCGGCAGCCTGTTTCTCAGAAACGCGTGATTGATGTCAGGGGACAACACGCTTACGGTCACGTGAAGCTGCTGAAGGATATGGGGTTGATTGCGGCTGAAAGAAGCGGGCGTTCAATGATTTTAAAGACTACCGATTATTTTGCGGATTACTTCGGATTAACGCATGATGCGAGCATGATGAAGAAAGAGTTAAAACGCATCTTCGGCGACGCATTGAAGGACTACGAACAAACTTAAACGGATACGTTTATATGGAAATTAACGGTTTTACTGACTACTCGAATTAGATATCGAAAAAGGGAAATGTAGATTATGTCTTCGCATAGCAGTTTACGCAAAAGAAAACTCACAGGCGGCAAAAAAAGAGCCTACAGATCAAAGAAAAAGTATGAGCAAGGCGGATACCCTGCAGAAACAATTCTCGGTGAACCCAGAAGGAAAATTTCCAGAGGCTTAGGCGGCAACACAAAAGTCAAGGTCTTAAGCGATAAATACGCTTCAGTAACCGATCCTAAAAGCGGCAAAACACAAAAAACCGAAATCACCCGTGTAGTTAGAAACGGCGCTAACGTTGATTATAACCGAAGAGGCGTAATAACTAAAGGCGCAGAAATAGAAACCACGTTGGGGCTTGCAAAAGTTACCAGTCGCCCAGGCAACGACGGCATAATTAACGCTGTCTTAATGGCTGCTAAAGAGAAAAGCTAAACTTTACTGCGGTTTTGCAGGCACGCTTTTAATCTTCACTAATTGTTTTGCAATTTTCTGTATTATCTTTTCTTTTGCTTCTTTCTTTTCAACAAGCAACATTCCTGTCTTAGCCCAAGGCATCTTGGGAAAATGAGCTTCAAGGTTAACTTCGTTTTTGAGACCTAATTTGTCAACTGCTTCTTTAAGTTCTGCGATTTTTGGAGATTGGACCGCCAAGTTTTTTGGGACTCGGCGTCCTTTTTTTCTGGTTTTAGAAGCGTCGAAGTAGATTGGCCAAATTATTGCTTTATCGAGTTTTTTCATGTTTATTCATCTCTTATTTGTGAGCGTAATAAGCGATTAGTTTCTGGTTTACTTCGTTTATGCGTGTGAATCCGAAGCGTTCAAACTGTATTATAGCGTCTGGCTTTAACTTTTTGCATGCGCTCTCAGCATAACCCTCGGTAACTGAGGCGTCTGGCATGACCACTTGGCATGGAAACTCTTCGCCTTTCGGTATCCACTGGATAAGCTGGGCTTTGATTTTTCTAACGTCTTCATAGGATTCGCTTGAGAATGTTGCAGTCACTGAGTTGCCTGTTTTGTTTTCGATTTTGATGTTGAAGAGTTCCATGAGCCTAACTATTTTTTCTGGCTCCGTTGCTTCAGCATCTTTTCTTGAAACCCAAAAAATTACCTTTTTCTCTTCATCTTCTGGAGTTACCGTATATTCCCTAAAACCCCGCTCAGGCTTGTCCGGATGCAAAGGAAGTTTGGCATGGAAAGTTTTCGGCACTTGCAAAACCTTCAGTTCAACAGGCTCGGGCACGAAGAAGTACCTGTTGCTTGCGGCGTCAAGGATTTTGCGGTTGTACGAGTACAGGTTTTCCCAGCTCAAGGTCACGTCATTTGATTTTGTTCCTACATCGATTATCATTTTCTTGATGGCTTCAGGCGTGATTCCCCGTTTTCTTAATGCGGCGAAAGTGCCTAGGCGTGGGTCATCAAAGCCAGGGTAGGTGCCTTCTTTTACGCCTTGAATAATCTTTGATTTGCTTAGGAAAGTGCCTGTGATTTTTAGTCTGCCGTAGTGGATGGCTTCGGGGTATGTCCAGCCTAAATGCTCATACATGTATTTCTGGCGAACCATGTTGGTGTAGTGCTCTTTGCCGCGGATGATGTGCGTCATGCCCATTAAATGGTCGTCTAAGCCGGCGGCTAAATTGTAGAGGGGCCAAACGATGTATTTGCTTCCAACCCGTGGATGCGGATACTTCTTTGTATCAATAATTCTCAGGGCTGGCCAGTCTCTGACCGCTGGGTTGGGATGTTCCAGTTCAGTTTTGACGCGGACTACTGCTTGTCCTTCCGTGTAACCGCCGCTGAGCATGCGTTTCCAGCGTTCCAAGTTCTCGGCTGCTGACAGGATTCGGCATGGGCAAGCTTGTTTGGCTATGGTTTTTTTTCTGAATTCTTCAGGTGGGCACTCGCAAACATACGCGTTGCCATCCCGCATTAGCCGCTCGGTATAGTCGTAGTAAATTGGCAATCGGTCGCTTTGGATGTATTCCTCGTCAACTTTGCAGCCTAGCCACTTCAAATCATGCCTAATGCTATCATAAAATATCAGCGACGGCCTTTTCACTTTAGGGTCTGTATCTTCGAAGCGCAAAATGAATTTGCCGTTGTACATGCGGGCGTACTCGTGGCTCAGTATAATGGCTCTTGCTGAACCCAAATGCAGAACACAGTCAGGGTTGGGAGAGAACCGTGTCACTATCTGAGAATACTTATCCGCGTTAGGTAATGGCGGTAAGCGTTTTTCTTCAGCTTTCTCTTTCTTCTGCGTTTCGGGCCAATTTTCCTCAACAATAGCTTTCTGCTCTGCAATGGAGAGGCTGTTTACTTCATTTACAATGGTGTTAATTAGGGTTGAGAGCTCTTTTACCTTGGTTCGCAGATCTTGTCTTTCGCCAAGAATTTTGCCTACTAGGGCGCCTGCTTGAGCTTTGCCGTCATGCGAAACCGCATTAAGCAGTGCAGCTTTGCGAATAAGCTTTTTAAGTTCAGGGTCATTTTCAAGTGTCAAACTTTTTGCGCTCGTTTAGGTTACTTGTTTCTTTTAATCAAGAATTCGGCGAACTGTTTTAATTTTTCCTTAGCTTGGGGTGTCGGCAAAAGCTTTTCAGTTTCACTCCAGCTTTCTTGGACTATTCGCTCTGCTGTACGCTTAACATGTTCTATGGCATGGTATTTCTGCATCAAAACGATTGCCTCGTCTCTTAAGGCTTGGTCGGAAGTGTGCATGTTTAGTATTTCAAGTAGCCGCTTCTTGTCAGCGCTATTCGCCTTTTTCAGCGTATAAATAACCATTAAGCTTCTTTTGCCCTCAGTAATATCTTGCCCAACGCCGCCTTTCTTCTTGGCGAACTCCACGCCAGTTACATCTAAAATGTCATCCTGCATTTGGAAGGCAACTCCTATGCTTTCCGCGAAACGTCCAAGTTTTTCCACCAGTGGCTTGTTGGCGCCTGCTAGCACAGCCGCTATTTTGGCTGCCATACGGGCGAGAGTGCCTGTTTTGTAAGCGCACATCTGCAAGTAATCCTCTTCGCCTAACTTGTCCGCGTTGGCGATGCCCCTGTGCCATGCAATGTCCATGGCTTGTCCCATGCTGAGGTTAATCATTTCCTGCACGTAAACCTCGTATATGTCCCGTTGCATTTCAGGTGTAAGCTTTGCTTTTTGCGCCATTAACGGAAGAAGCGGCAGGTAATACATGGCGTTTCCAGCGTTAACAGCGATGTCGGTTTGGAAGATTTTGTATGTGCATGGTTTGCCTCGACGCAGTTTTGAGGAATCTTCGATGTCGTCGATAACCAGCGTTCCGTTATGGATGACTTCGGGGATAATGGAGAAGTCTAAACAGTAATCTGAGTCTTTACCTAACGCTTCGCAAATCAGCAGGAAAAGCGCTGGGCGCCACCTTTTTCCGCCACGGTCCAGCATGTCCCAGATGGGCTCTGCAACTGCTTTGTTTAAGGGTTCTAAGTTGTAACTGTACATTGGCGGATTAACCTTGAAGAGAACCGAGTCTTTGCTGAACTTTCGCGGAATGTACTTTTCAATAGCTTTGTCGATTAGGGGTGCTTTTTCTTCAAGAAACCTTTCAATATTCAAACGTTAACGTACTCCTCTGCGCATACTTCACTGTGTCGAAACCTCGGATGTTCAGCCACTCTGCAGTTTTTCCAGTAACCACCACAGGCACCTTCGCTAAGGATTCAAGGTTCTCAGCGCCCACAAGAAACATAACATTACGCAACTCATCAATTAAACAAGAAAGCAATTCCTGTGTTTTCTTTGCCCCTTTAACTGCAGCTTCAAGCACAGGCTGAGAAACACTGGCTAAATTTGCATTTAACGCTAAAGACTTAGCTATGTCTAAGCCGCTTCGGACTCCGCCGGAAGCAATCACTGGAATCTTCACGGTCTGAGTCGTTTCAATCAGGCTTACGGCTGTGGGGATGCCCCAGTCCCAGAAAGCTTCACCCATATTGTTTGGGCTTGTTGAACGGTAATATTCAACCGCTGCAAAACTTGTTCCGCCAACACCGCCGATATCGATGGCTTTTACGCCTGCAACTTCAAGCGCTTTTGCATCTTCTGCTGAAATACCGCAGCCGGTCTCTTTAACAATCAAGGGCTTGTCAAGTTCACCTGCGATTTCACTGATTTTCGCTAAGACGCCTTTGAAGTTGGTTTGTCCTTCAGGCTGAAGTGCTTCCTGCATCGCGTTCAAATGAACAGCAACTGCATCAGCATCTATCATTTCCACGGCTTTCTTGACTTCTTTTAAGCCGTATCCGTGGACAAGCTGTATTCCGCCTATGTTGGCGATTAAGAAGGCAGTTGGCGCTTTTTTGCGTGCTATCTTGTAGGTTTTTTCGAGTTTTTGGTCTTCGATGGCTGCTCTTTGGCTTCCCACACCCATGCCTAAACCAAGTTTTTCCACGGCTTCGGCTATTGAAGCATTTATTTTTGTTGCTTCTTCTGTTCCGCCAGTCATGGCGCCAACAATTAGGGGTGCTGAGAATTTTTTGCCTAAGAAAGATGTTGATAGGCTGATTTTTTGTCTGTCAACTTCTGGCAGGGCTCGGTGGACCAGTTGGATGTCTTCGAAGCCTGCGGTGGCTTTTCGGGCTTGGGCTTTTTGTTCCAAGCAGATTTTAATGTGTTCTGCTTTTCGTTTCTCGGTTTCAGTCATCTTACGCCTTCTCGATTTCAGTGCCTAACACACTTTGGTCTATTAGTGCCCTGTAAATAGATAACCCTTTTGTGGCGCCTGTAATAGTAACGCGAACGCCTTGTTCAATGGCTGGGATAAGCTCAGCTACTTTGCCTGCCATGCCGCCTGTAACGTCTGTGCCTGCGGCCTTGCCGAGTTTAGGCTGAATCTGCTTGAGTTCTGCCAATGTTAAGTGTTTGTATGGTTTAGCGTTGAGGTTAGTTTTCGGGTCACAGTCAAACAAGCCGTCTGTGTCAACGCCTAACACGATTTTTGAAGCCTTGTACTTGATTGCTAAGTAAGCAACCAGCTGGTCGCCGGAGAGAATTGTGAAGCCTAATTTATCGTCTAAAACTGCATCGCCGTACATAACAGGGGTAAACATCATTTTCTCCATTGCCTTGAGTACGGTTTCGTCAAAAAATTTAACCTTGCCGTTCTCAGTTATGATGCAGGAGGATGGCGCGATGCTTACGGCGGGAATTTCATGCCAAATAAGCGCGTCCATAACTAAACCGTTGAGCATGGTCATGACGTGGTGAGTTTCTGCGAAACCGAGTTTTTGTGTTGGCTCATTTTTGTAGCCGTCTTTTATGCCATACTTCGCTGCGGTCGGGTGACCAAAGCTTCCGCCGCCATGCACAATAATCAAGTTATCAAGATCCGCCCGCTTGATTTCCTCCGCTAAGCGGTTTATCACTTCTGTTTTCGCGGCTAATTCCCCTGTTTTGTCGGTGATGGCTGAGCCGCCGATTTTAAGGATTACTGGTTTCGCCTCGTTCAACTTTCTTTGCACCTTTACATTTGATATTATAGCACTTATTGAAAAGCATTACCAAGAACAACATAAAAGCCCCACTCTTGAGATAGCGAAAATTTGGTAACTAATTAAAATTTAATCCAACCAACCAAAACCTACTCGGCAGGACCTTCTGGACTATCACGCTAAAGGTGAGGAGGCAGCTGTTTTTCCCGCTGTTGACAATGTGGGGTTTTTGTAGCTAAGGCTTACTTCATGGATCATCGTGAGCTTGACACCATGGTTAGCAGGCTGGAAGCAATGAGGAAATCACCTGATCCTCTTGCAACGGCTAGAGCAACAGCAGTCCTAACTTTGCATCTCCGGATTCATTTGGACAAGGAAGACGCTCACTTGTACCCGATTCTCAGAGAGCGAACAACAGAGAGCGAGCAGGCATCCATTGTTGACCTAATGTCAAAAAAAAGTGCCACCTACAGATTTCCCACTATAGTTCAATGGTTTTCCCTTTACTCGACCTTGAAGAGCAGTTTGTGGTTACGAGGGGTTGGATGACTTTGATGCCGCCGCAGATTTTTTGCTGGTCTCAAAACGTTAATAAAAAAGACCGTTGCTGAAGACTGGGGCGAGCTGATTCGGCGAATCCCAGAACTATATGACAATTAAATTCCTACACGACCGAGAGATATGTGGTTTTTGTATAAACCCTAGCTCCAATTTGGCCAACGGAAGATTTGAACCCCTGCCGAAGTGGAGACGTACCCACAACCCCATTACAATTACATATAATTACATAAAAAAGAGCATGCATGTGCGTTGAGGCTATGTCGACTTTCAAAAAAGCTTATATTATAATAAATCTGATAAGAGTGAAAAGGGGGATTTGGGAAAAAATGAAAGGAGCAATAGTGTTCTTAGCAGTGTTTGTAGTCGTCTTCTTAATATGCATAGGTGTAACTTCGATTCCTCCGGGACAGGCTTTGTATAACATGCTTAAGCTACCCATTCAGACAACGACGTACAAGGTAGGTGGCGCAATCTACGGTGACGTTCTGATAAAGGCTATCTTCAATGCGGTGGTCTATGGGGTCATCGTCTGGCTAGTCTTCACAATAGTGACATATAGACCTGGAAAAAAAACTCCTCAGAACATTCAGCAAAACGTAACAGTTAACGTCGGAGACAAAGACGCCAAAGTAGGCTCATAGCGCGTTTGTGAAGTGAAAAAAGTAGTGACTGACTTTTTGTTGCAGGACATGTTACGCTACTGAAACACGCCTTTTATTATACTCCAAGTTTTTTCTATTTTTTTGTTGGGGAAGGGACAGACATTCTTCGACAGACGCCTCAACAGACTCATTTTTCAGTCGTTTCAAAGAATTCTACACAACCCTTTAAGTCTCACACAAGATGTCTAAGGCAAAAGCCAAGAGGTAAATATACACTTGACGCACTAAAGCCGCCAAATCTTGGAAAATGCCAATTCTATATTATGCAAATGGTATCGTTTTCTATGTTAACTGTGTCGCCAGTTTTGATCTTTGAGATGTCAATTTTGTCAACGCAGGGGATTTCGCTGATTATGGCGCCGACGGCAACAACGGTTTCGCATTCCTTGTTAATCATGCCTGCTGGTGCGGTTCCGTTCTTTTTCATACGATAAAGTGTATAGGAGCCTACGGTTGAGCCTTTGCCAGTTGGGAACACAAGGATTTTGCCCTTGACACTTTGTCCCTGAAGCTCATGCCCTTTTTCGATGACGACGCCCGTGTTCGGGTCTACACCGCCATAGAACGAGATAGGCTGAGAAGTAACAAGCGCTTCGCCTTCGCCTTTGCCTTTGGAAATTAATCTGCCCTTTAACTGCTCCATTTTCCAGTCACCGCCGCCTCTATGCATTCCTCTACGCTGCCCATTTTAGTTTTCATGCCGTTCTGCCTTGAATAGAAGCAGCCTTTCGCCGAGGTTGTTGCCAACGACTTAAACCTGCCCTTCAACGGTGCAACTGCCATGCATGTGTCGCAGGCAAACTTGGCTCCAGCTGCTTCGATGGTTTGGGTGTAGCCTCGTTTGTCGGCGAGTTGTTTGGCTGTTCTTGAAGTGGCAACCCAAAACTCGGTGCCCTCAGCCACCTTTTTGCCTTTAAGCAACTCAGCAACCTTAGCGATTTCGTTAATTGAACAATGCGGACAACCAACACATACCAATTCTATGTCGCTTACTTCATCGTTGATGTTGTCGTAAGCGTTTTTGATGTCTGCTTGTTCGATTGTAACTGTTTCTTTTGGTTTGAGTTGCTGCTCTGATGCGGGCGTTATGCCTTTAATGTAAAAAAGCGGTTTTGCGCCGTAAGTTACCACGGAAGCACAGAACGATTTGAGTTCGTCTAAGTCGGCTGTTTTTATGCCTGTGATGTAGGGGATTTTGTTTTCGGCTTTTTTGCCAATCGCATAGCCCAGCGCTCCCCAATCTGAAAGCTTTGTTAATTCAGTGTTCACTTGCACGTGGACGTCGGGGACTCTGTTCTCATCCAAATGCAATCCGTAGCAGGGTGTTTTGCCCACAAATGCCGCCGCCAATGCGGAGGGTCCGCCTTCTTTGTTTGTTTTTGCGCCAATTACCGAGTTCGCGAAGGTGACGGCTGAGCTTTCGGACCATGCGACGTGTTCGCCGTAAAGCGGCAAGTTACCAATCAAGTAGGGTGTGCATGTGCAACTGACAAGTATGCCCATTTTTTTGAAGGCGTCTATTACGAGGTTTTGTTTCTCAGCGAACTCTGGGCTTATGCCAAGGTTGCGCCAGTTTTCCAAGTCCATTCCTGCAGGGTTCAGAGTGGTTAGAACGCGGACTCTGCCGTCTTTTGCCAACTCGTTTAAAAATTCTAAGCCTGCGTCGCCAAGGTTGTTGTAGGATACTCCTGCCACTTGGACGCTGCCAACTTTGATTAGGCTTTTTGCGCCGTAAATGTCGCCGAGGGCAACGAGGATTTCCATGCTTTTTTGTACAGCGTAGCCTTCAGCGCCATCTAGCATTCGTTGTTCTTTTTCTGTCAGATACATGCTAATCACATGAACTTGCTCAGGTCAACTTTTCGGTATTGTTCTTTCGTGAAGCTTTTATCTGTTTTTCCGAAGGGGATTGTAGCGTCTAACCCCATCTTGCAAGTGGTTGCCTTTTTGCCTTCAGTCAAATCTCCCGACGGATCCAAAGACGACCCAGGCTGGTTCGGCAAAATCACTACGTTTTTGTCCGCTTGGAATCTCATTGCGATAGCCCATTCAACATCGTGAGGATTATAGATGTCTATATCGTCGTCTACAATGACGCAGTGCTTCAGCGACTTGTGCCCTTCAAACGCGGCGCTGATGGCTTTTTTTCCGTCATCTTGATTTTTCTTCTTTATTTGCACAACTGCATGGAGCCAACTGCATCCGCCGGGTGTTATGTAAACGTCTTTGCATTCGCAGACTTTGTTCACTTCATTGAAGATTGTAGGTTCTTTAGGCATACCCATTAAGAATTGATGTTCCCTCCTTCCTGGAAGTAAGGTTTGATAAATAGGCTTTTCTCGGTGAGTTACGCATTTAATTTCAATTATTGGTTGCTGTCTTATCCGGTCAATGGTTCCTGTTGTGTCCAGAAATGGTCCTTCAGCCGTTTTTCCCTTTGTTATTCTTCCTTCTAACACTATTTCGCAGTCTTTGGGCACTTCAAGATCAATGGTCTTACACTTCACTAATGCTGTTTCCTCGAGCGCATTAGCCATTCCCAACTCGTCAACACCCATCGGCATGGATGTGGCTGCGGATAGAAGAACAGCGGTTGAGTTACCTATGCAAATGGCAACGTCTAGTTCTCCGCCAGCCTTCTTAAGGGCTACGTCTGTTCCCCTATTCTCAACGATTCTGGCTACAAACCTGTTCTTGTCCAACAGCATTAGTCTATGGAAGCACATGTTCCGAGTACCGAATTCAGGGTCTTTTATTATGGAAACGGCGGACGCAATGTATTTTCCACCGTCCTTCTCCGTGTACCGCATTATTGGGAGTTTGGTTAAGTCAACATCGGTTTCTACTGTTTCTTGGCATTCGCCTTTTTCAGCTACTTGCGGCGGCACAGGATGCTCAATGGCACTGGAAAGCTTAGGTAGCAACTTGTCTTTTGGTATTCCCAACGCTTGGGAGATTAACTCTTTTGAGGACACAAGTCCCGCCACAACGGGATAACTTGACTCTTTCACTTTTTCAAAATAAACTGGTTTCTCGCCGAGAGCGTTTATTATACCAGCCAACTCGTACTCAGTAGAGACTGGTTTTGTGATTCTTGTTAATTCGCCCTTTTTATCCAGCGCTTCTATAAAGTTTCTAAAGCTCAAGTTGCTCCAACCTAGTATTTTTCAACGCCTATCTTTGTACTAAGCACTTCAAAGCCTAAGCTTTTGATGGCGCTTAGAACTTTTCCCTGCAAATCTTTACCCGGCGTTAATGCAGTCATGCATCCGCCGCCGCCTCCGCCTGTGAGTTTTGCGCCAAAAGCGCCTTGTTTTCGGGCTAAATCGACCAGCATGTCGAGTTCTTTGCTGGACACGCCGATTTCTTGGAGCAGACGGTGATTTTCGTTCATGAGTTCCCCTACTTTTTTAAGGTCATAATTTTCCAGCGCCTTCCGTCCTGCGAAGGCTACATTTTCAGCTTGCTTAAAAATTGGGTCGTATTTTGCCGGGTTCTTCTTTTTGCGTTCGGCGACGCCTTCCACCATGACTTTAGTGTTTGCGACTTTGCCCGTGCTGCCGATGACAATTTCGATTGGCCTGCGCAAATGCAACTTTTCAATCTTGGCTGGTCCGCCAGCCACGTCTTTTTTAAACCACATTAAGCCGCCGTAAGTTGCAGCGGTGTTGTCGATGCCTGAGGGATTGCCAGCATACGCTTTCTCCGCCTCATAGGCGATTTGATTAATTTTTTCATCAGAAATTTGCATGCCAAGCTCTTGCGCGATGGCTCTTGCGATGGCAACGCTGCTTGCTGCAGAAGCGCCCAAGCCGCTGAAACCCGGTAGAGTTCCGCCGATCCAAATGTCCAATGAAGTTTTGGGGTTGATGCCCATGGCTTTTAGCATTCTCTCGATTGATTCGATTTGCTGGAGCCGTTTTTCTTCGCTGTAGCCTTTAGCAGTTTTCCGCTCGTCTTTAACGTTGATTCCTTTTGACGCCTTTTTCACTTCCGCATCAGTTGTGAAATCAATCGCGGAAACAATGCCCGGTACGCCATGAACAATGAAGTGTTCGCCGAACAAAATTACTTTTCCGTAACCTGACCCTTTACCCATTACTGTAGCACCTTGAAAGGTAGCTATTACACCAACCAGATAAAAACATTCTTTTGCTAGATAGGCAATACAAGTCGAAAGTTTCTTTGGGCTAATAGGCAAAATAGTGTTAGGTAGGTCAAGCCATTCGCTAATATAGATAAGGCGTAGAAAGGCTGATGGCAAGATACCTTACCTTGTATTAGCAGCCAGACCGCCCAACTGTTGCTGGCTATCTTGCGTTCTTTTCTCGGCAACCTGCTTACGCTTTTACAGAATATAAAATAATGCTGTAACAAATTGAAGCAACAACCGCTTGGTTATTAAAGCAATTTCCGCTTGATTAGGTCTTTCATTTTAACCCTTACTCTATGTTCATGTGCAAAGTCATGAAAAATTGAGCAAAAATGAATTAATAATTCAGAAATCTTTTATGAGCATTATAGAAATATGCAGGTGTGATAGAGGTCGTTTGCTTGTGAGCGAAGAAATAGACCTTTTAATTGAGAGAAAAGAAGCTGAGCTTTTGCCTTTTCGCTCACGCATGGAAGAGCTAAGAATAGAGTTTACCAAAGAAACAGTTCGCTTTGCAGCTGATTGGTATAGGAAAACCGCGAAAGAATATGTCTTGAAGTATCATGAAGTCACCCTAAGAATGGGTGCGGAAAAAATAGCTGTTATGAAAGCTAAAGTCGATGAATTGGTTAGAAATACTGAAAAAAGAGTCAGAGGAGAGTTGGATAATCCTGAATTGTGGTGGCATCAAAAGCCACATCTCCATGACTCCATCGAGCAGTACAAGCAAGTAGCTGATAGGTACCCTGAAATTCTTGACCGAGCAGTAAGACGCGCCATAGGGTACTTAGGTATAATACTGGAAGAATCTGGATTCCATGTCACTGCCAGCGGCAACACAGGTACATATGGTGAGTTTTGGTTTGAACGTCCAGTAGTAGGCACGCGGCCAGTTCCGAGTTATCCGCATCTTCTTAAATGGTCAGAGACCATGCAAGACATTATTCGAGAATACGATGCACAATTCGAAGAAGCAATTATATTGTATACTGAGATTCATCAGCTTAAAGAAGAAAAGAAAAAGCAAGAAGCCCTCACACTATGGGACTCAATATAAAGCTAGCTTTCCAAGCGCCTATTTTTTGAAGTTTACCGCCGCATATCCTACTACGCTTGAATGGTCGCCTGTTATGTCGCCGCTGTTGTGGTAGCTTAAGAGTTTGGCTTCTTTCGCGTTGACTCCTTTCGCGTAAGTGATTAGGGCTGTTATTGGCGCGTAACCGCAAGCTGTGATGTTTTGTGTTTCGACTGTTTCATAGAAGCGTTTTGCGTCCATGTCTGTGACCGCTTTAAGCGCAGCATGGTCTTTTGCGGCTGCTGTTTTTGCTGGTTCATAATGCGTCATGTCAGAAGAAGCGATGACTACTGTGTTTGTGGCATCTAAAACTTTTTCAAGCGCCCTTCCCACCTCAACAGCGGAATCATAATCCTGCATTAGGAAGCAGATTGGCACAATCTTGAAGGTGTTGCCGTAGAGGAACTGCAAAAAGGGCAACTGAACCTCGATAGAATGTTCATAACGGTGAGCGAGTTCGTCTACGTCGATGACGCTGGTTTCGCGGGTTATCCCGTTTGCCATTTCAGTGTCGATTTCTACGTCGCCAAGCGGTGTACGCCAAACGCCTTCACGCATAAGGCTCAAAGCGCTACCGTAACCCGTATGATTTGGACCCATAAGCACTACTGTGTCAGGTTTGCCATCCAAGGCTAACTCGTAAAAAGCTGATGCTGCCACAGGACCAGAATACATGTAGCCTGCGTGGGGACAAATCATGCCAACTATGTTTCTGGGGTGAATATGCAAGTTTACAGCGGGAAGTTTTTTTGGACCTAGGTCATGGAGGAAACAGTTTTTAATTTGTACTCTAAGCGCTTCAGCGTCGCCTTCATAAAATTGACCTGCCACGGTTGGACGCCGAATCGTCGGCAACGGTTTAGGGTTCCTCCTCTTCTTCCCTTGTAACCTTCGCTTCGAAATCCTCTATGGTTGCTGGCGGGTCTTTGTCTGCGGCTAATTCGCCTCTTTCACGAAGGACCTGCCTTGTTAGAAGCCAGAATACGACGGCTAATGCTCGTCTGCCCTTGTTGTTTGTAGGAATAACTAAATCTACGCCTGCGAACTCGTTGTCTGTGCTGCATAACGCAACGATTGGAATGCCAACTTTTGAGGCTTCTTTTACTGCCTGTGCATCTGCTCTTGGGTCTGAAACAAGTATAATTTCAGGGTCAATTCTGCCTGGATACTGCGGATTGGATAGTTGCCCAGGGATGAAGCGGCCAACTAGCGGTGTTGAACCTGTTAGCTCGCAGAATTTTTTGACTGGTTCTTGAGCATACAGCCTTGTTGCTGCCACTGCTACTTTTGCGTGCTCGTAGTGTGAGAGGAATTTTGCGGTGACTCTTATTCGGTCGTCTGTTTTTTTAACGTCAAGTACGAATAATCCGTCTGGTCTAACCCGGTAGATGAAGGGTTCCATGTCAAGGGTTTTCGTTCTTGTTCCAATGTGGATGCCTGCGGAAAGCAGGGTGTCTCTTGGTAAGAGGAGCTCCTCTGCAGGCGGGGCTTCCTTAGACTTCTCATCTGCTACTGCGGGTTGTTCCTTTTCGATGGGTTCCTCTTGGTTTTCCTCTTCTGGTTGATTCTCTTTATTTTCGTCTTCTGACATTTTTTCATCTTCTGTTTAGCGTATTTTTAAATCAGCCATTTTGGCTCTGTCACCAAGGAAATGCTCAATCCTTATTAGCTCGTTAAGTTTGGCTATGCGTGCGCCCTCAACTACGCCTGTCTTGATTAGGGGGCACTTGTAAGCCACAGCCAAATGAGCAATGTGCCAGTCGCATGTGTCTCCTGAACGATGCGACACGACTGGGTCGTAACCATATCGCTGTGCAGTTTCAATCGTTTGAGCTGCATCGGACAGGGTACCTATCTGGTTGACTTTTATTATGATGGCGTTTCCAGCGTTAATCTTTATTCCATTATTTAACCTTTCAGTATTTGTTGTGAACAAATCATCCCCGCAAATCAAGCAGTTTTTAGCTTTCCGAGTTAACGCAGCGAAACTTTCAAAGTCTTCCTCATGGAATGGGTCTTCCACGTAAGCAAGATGATATTTCTCGATTAATTCAAGCATGAATTCGAGCTGTTCAGCTGTGTCACGTTTTTTACCTTCAGTCTCGTAAACGTATTTTTCTTCCTTAGGCTTCCAAAGCGAGGAAGCAGCAACATCAATGCCAAAGCCGCATTCAAAATCCAACTCGTTACCAACCTCTTCGCATGCTTTAGCGATGACGTCGAACGCGTCAACAGTGTCAATGTTGGCTATCCATGCGCCTTCGTCGCTTTTTCCACCGTTAAACTGGCTATTTTTCTTTTTTAAAGCTTCACCAATTTTGCGGTGAATCTGAGTGTTGGCTGTTTGAGCTTCAAGAAAAGTTTCAGCACCATGCGGCAACGCCAAATACTCTTGAATGTCAGGCGCTTTACCCCTTGCATGTTGACCGCCGCTTATGCAGTTGCCAAGAGGATAAGGCAGCGTTGTTGCGGCGTTTCCGCCCATAAACTGGAATAAGAGTAAACCATGAGAGTTTGCCGCTGCTTCGGCATTGGCCATAGAGATGGCGCATGCGGTGTTTCCGCCGATGTTTTTGAAGTCTGTGCTGCCGTCCAGCTCGTGCAGCGTATTGTCAATTTCTTCTTGAAAATCAGAGTTTAATCCTGCAAGTTCAGGAGCGATTAAATCATCAACTTTTTTTACGGCTTGCTCAACTCCGCCTTGCGGGTAATAAACCACTTCAGCTTTTCCGCGGCTTTTTCCTGCAGGAGCAGATGCTCTTCCGAAACCACCAGTGGTGATTACGTCAACTTCTATTGTTTCTTCTCCGCGATTGTTGAAAATTTTTCTTGCAATGAGGTCCTCGATGATGGATGACACGCTTTTAAACCTCAAATGGCTATAATTTTGTTACGAGCTTATTTTAGGTTTCGGAACCACAAAAATACGCATTCAATAACCAATAAGTATAATAGCCGCACGCTTAATTTTGGAGCAAAAATCTGTGCTATGGCATTAGCCTTGACTACTAGGTCGAAACCGCACCTTAACGGATGCTGATAATGCCTACCAACAAAATAAGGTAGGTAAACATGAAGATGATTGAATTCGTACTCTTAGCGGTTGACGCAGTAGTTGGAGTTTTTCTGCGTTACATAATTATTGATTCGCCAAAAACCATCGGCGGACTCCCAGTCAATGTTTTAGCGGTTAACGTTATTGGCAGCTTTACACTTGGATTATTTTCTGTCTTAGCGGTTGCTTTAAACTTGGATGCAAATTATACGCTGCTTGTGGCCACTGGATTCTGCGGTTCATTCACAACCATGTCCTCGTTCGCTCTTGAAACCAGCAACTTAATGGATGGCAACCGCTTTAACCTCGTAATACTAAACATACTAGCAAACGTGGGATTGTCTCTGGGTGCCCTCATGAGTGGAAAAGTTATCGGCAACGCCGTAATGTCGAGGATATTATAATGCGGATGAAGATGTGGAGCGTCACGATAAGAATAAAAAAGAACGATGAGATTGGCGGCAAACGGCTTGCGCCCCTGATAATGGATTTTCTAATTAAGGCTGGAGTCAGCGGCGCCACGGTTTGTACAGGCGTGGACGGGTTTGGGAAACGCGGCAAATCAACATTGAAACTTGAAGGCGTCACGGTTAACATGCCACTGATAATAGAAGTGATTGATGAGCAATCAAAGCTTGAACCGCTTCTTCCAGAACTAAAAAGAATAGTTGGGGACAACGGTTTAGTAACCATACAAGACACCTATGTAATATAAAACCAAACCATAGTTTTAGCGAAACCTTCCAGCAAATACTTCGTCGTTATGGCTTTACTTGTTGACTTTAAGTATTAGCTGTCGACTAGATGAGCTGTGCCGTCTGGACAAAAAACTTTCTCGCCTAAAGAAACCTGGGCAAAACGACGTTTACACTCAAAAAGCTGTCTTTCGCATCCGTCACAATCACGAGATAGCATCTTATACACCTCACTTTTCAAAATATGAATTCGTAGTAATGGTCACATCAAAGAATTAAGTATTTGCTTCTTCGCCATTACCGAGTACATCACACCCGCTAAGGCGGATTCTAAAACAAAAAAAGGAGTTGAAAAAGTTGTCTGTGCCGTTATTATCAGTCTACTGCTGTTATGAAAACGACGTTTTTCCTAGTCTTGGTCGAGGGAACAACTGTCGCACCATATTTGGATTCTGGTCTGCTCGCTTCCCTGTGGCTTCTATGGCACTGCACACCCATTGTTTTCTTGTCTTGCGAGACCCAAACCACAGAACCTATGGTTTCACATTCAGGACACTTTCTTGGGTCACCGACATTAACCATAAATTGAATCCCCCGTTTTTGCTACTTGTTCTTTGCGAGAACGTTCTCGCTTATTTTCTTTCTGAGCCGATGCTCCGCTCTTAATGTACATGTGTTTTTAACCTTCTTGTAGTTGTATTCGAAAAGAATCAGTGACTCAACAGGGTTAAGCCCAGAGAACAAAAGAAGCTCTTCAGCTACATGAAGAAGCCTCACGCTTATAAAGGCAAGCAAAAACGCATTTCTAACCCGACACTCCAAAACTTTTTGCAGCTTTGTTCAAACAAGCATAAACTTTTGGGTATGGGAATAAAGGATTAAAAGCGCTAAAATTCTTTTATCAGATTGTCAAAAAGAGCTTTGCTTCTTGCGATTTGTTCTATGGGAGTATTATGTTCCAGCTCCAGCGTTATTGGTCCATCATAGTCATAATCATGCAGTTTAGTGAGGACCGATGTTAGTTCTGGTTTTGGCGCGGTGAAGGGTTGGTAGGATTTGTTGGCCATATGAACGTTGCAGATGCGCTTGCCGTATTTTTCTAGGAGATTGTCTGTTTGTTTTGTTTCTAAGGCATGGCAAAAATCAAATGTTATTCCCATGCTGCCATCATCTATGATTTTTAGGATTTCTTCAAGCTGTTCAACGTTTTTGCCGAAACCCGTCGATGTATAAGACAAGTTCTCCAAAGCCAATTTAATGTTCAAGCTCTTAGCATACGCGTTGATTTCCTTGAATATTTCTGCTAAGCACCTGTCTCTGACTGGTTGCGGCAGCTTTTTTGAAATGTCCGAGTGCACGGTCATAATTGGCGCCGAAAGCCTTCGGGCAAACTCAAGCGAAATTTTGCCATAATAAACCGCTCGATGAACCTCAACCTCATCCTTCACATGCAAAGTTGCAGAATGAAGCGTTAAACACTTCAGTCCAGAAGCATCCAAAAGTTTTTTTGCAGCATAAACAGCAGTATCATTCTCTTTCCTCACCGTCTTCATGTTAAACTCAATGTTTTCAAAACCAAGCTCCTTAACAGCAGCAAAATTCTTCTCCAAGCATAGGTTGCTAAAGATTCCGTTAGACAAACTTAACTTCATTCGCCAAAACCTTCGCGCCTTATTTGTCTCCACTTATGTTAAATTCTTTCTTTCTAAAATTCTTACTTCATTCACACTTTATCAGAAGCGGGGTAATAGTTAATTTCCACAATTTTCCTATAAATAACCTGACGGTGCCAAACAGTGGAAGTTAAAGTTCGCTTCTTCACTAATCTAAGAGAAATCGTAAACAAAAGAGAACAAACCTTAACGTTTACTGAGGGTGAGAAGGTTACTGTTGACTTGGTTCTTAAAACGCTATCTCAAAAATACGGAAACCCCTTCATTGAATACGTTTACAATGGCAAAACAGGGCAACCTAAAAATTTTCTTCAGTTCCTCGTTAACGGAAACAGTACATCAACACTAAACGGGTTAGAAACAGAACTCAAAGACGGTGATGTTTTAGCTATTCTTCCCCCTGTAGGCGGCGGCTAAGGAAAATTATCGTTTTATCGGCATGACTGAAAAGCAAATCCTCTAAGATACACGCACTTAAAGAGAAAGAGGTCAAAGCACCACTTCTCTACGCCTCAAAATACTTATACAGAAAGTAACAATCAATGTCTAAGCTGTTGCAGCTATTTTTTCTGTGTTAATAATTTTAGTTAATAGTTCTTTGCCTAAGTTCTTTGAAGCATCTAAGACCCCTATGCCTATGATGCGCCCATTTTTGTCTAAGTCAATGATTACGTTTTCGGCAAGTTCTTCGCTTATGTCGTATTTGGCTTTTCTTAGCCAGATGTACATAGCATCGGCTTTTTGATCGTATTCTACTTGCACCATAAAGTCAGGGTCTCCTCGTCCAGTAAACTGTAATAACGGGTTCTGTTAACTCTTAGGGTGGTTGTTTTCCCTGTTAACTGTCGGGTGGTAAAAAGTTTAAATGCAGAACTGGGATACTACTGAATTAAGAAAATGGAGTTAGGATAGAATGAACATATCGGCTCAAAAGTTTTGTTTCATCCTTTTTGGAGCTTACGTTTTCTTGTTATCTTACGGTTTTCTAATAGCCTTTTTAATGGGCGCTAAAATATGAAACCTTTTGATTTATTTATGCCTACATTCAATAGTGCTAAACTTTTGCCTATTGTTTTGCCAAGAATTGAAAAGGTTATTTCGACTTCAGCGATTAACAAAAAGTTCATTGTCGACGATTTTTCAAGTGACGACACTTGTAAAGTTGCTGAAAGTTTAGGATGGACCGTTGCCCGTAACAAAGTCAAAGGATTGAATAACGCTCAGAAATATGGTTTTAGTTTGGTTGAAACTGAATGTTGTGCGGTATTCGAGCATGATGTTTTTCTTGCTGAAAATTGGTTCAACACCATTCCAGCTTTAGTATATTCTGGAAAGTATGATGCGGCACAAGGTATTAGGGTAAGAAATCTTAGAGGTTTTAAAGAAGCAGACCTTTATGACTATGACAACCGATTTATCAGAACAGAGGATAACACGTTTTACCGTATGGGAAAAAACGCTTTACCCCAATTCTGGAATACCTACAACTTTAAGAAGTATTGTATTAGGAAAGACGTTTGCTCTATTCACCTGAAAGGTGATTTAACTACTTGTTTGAGGCACGATTATTTTATTTCCAGAACATTTAATGGTGAAAGCCTTTTACATCTTTTGAAAGGATTTCTACATTCACCTTTTCTATCGCTTAAAGTATTTAAGAAAAATGGTGGCTTATCTGTTTTGTTTGTTTATCCCATGGAAAGATTGCTTTATTTCAGTGGCGGATTAATTAAGAAAAGCATACGCTAAAATAAACGGTTAGTTTTTACCACCCGATAGTTAACAACCTTCTACACCACCCACAGAGTTAACAGAACCCTGAGGGCAAATACTTAAAATTCGCCTTCGAAACCCTAAAAGAAAACAACCTCTTAGAAACCCGCGCCGCACAATTAAGCAGCAATATCTGTCCAAAGTGTGACATGAAACAACTATGCATAAAACAAGACAGTGAAGGAGAACTGTCGCCTTTCTGCATTGACGGCATGTTAACTCTATGCTTCAAAAAAAGCTAAAAGCTAAACTCCGCCCCAAAACAGCGTTTTCTTTCGCATAAGCACTATGTACTCTTTTAGCACTTCTTGTTCTTCCGCCGTTAAATCATCTGAATGTGCCGTCAACAGTGCTTTCGCATCCTTTTCAGGCACTTTTACAAATAACACGTCCTTCTCAAACACGTGCCTGCCCACAATTGGCTTATCCATCGAAATTGCCACCTGCATGCCAACCTTAGCCTCTGGCATGGCTTTGCCTTGGTCCTGAATCTGGTCAACTTCGCCTAAATCGCTGCCGTCCAAAGCTCGCATAAGCCCGTACTTTGGCTTTAATCGGCCGCCCAGCACCTCCACGCCAAAAATCGCTGGCTTAGCCCTGCGGAAAATGCAATTGGGCAAAACCGTAACTTTCCCAGGCTTCACAAGCGCCTCAAATTCGGCCTCGCTCTTCGTTTCACGCTTGTTTTTAGCCCACTGCAAATATGCGTCAATCAAATTGTAAATGATTGGCTGGTTAAAAATCGGGATACCGTTAGCCGCAGCTTCCTCCGCAGCGTCAGGCAACGTCTTCACCCCAAACGCCAAAACTGCCCCAACCAACGGCTCACGCGTCTTCACCACAGACGCCTCAATCACGTCACGCTTACTAATGTCACCAACATCAGCGATGCGCACCTGCACATTGTTAGCCTTCAAAATTTCAGCCATCGCCTCCAACGAGCCAAGCGTGTCAGCCTTAACAATAACACCCTCAATCTCCTTAGCAATCCTGATTCTACCTATCTCTTCAGTGATAAGCTTAGCATACTTTGCAGGGTCTTCACCAGCCGGCACAGCGAACAACGGCGCACCAGCCAAAGCACCCTCCAAACCAGGCGCAACCACCTTAACACCCGCACTAGCAAAGACACAATCAACCGAAGTAAACTTGTCCCGCGGATCCCTCATCTCATCCAACGGCTTAGGCACCAAAATCGCTCGTACTCGAGCCGAAATCGCCCCATCTCGCCCACCAACAACAATCAAATCATCCTTACGCAACGTGCCATCATAAACAATCGTGTTCAATGTTAAACCTAAACCAGGCTCCTCCTTCACCTCTAACACCGAGCCCTTAGCCGCACCCTCCGTTGTCTGCAAACGCTTCTTAAGGAACTGCTGACTTAACCCAACCAAAACCATAACCAGTTCCGATAAGCCTTCGCCGGTTTTTGCACTAGTCGGCACCAAAGCCACGTTAACCGTGAAATCCCGAATATGGTCAAACCGGTCAGTCTTAAAACCTAATCGGCTGAACTCGCCCATAACGTGGTACAAACGGTTATCCAACTCCTCACGCACAAAACTAGACTGGGAAGCATAAGACTTCAAAAAAGGCGTTCCCCGCTGAGCCGTCCAACCTGGAATGCGATCAATCTTGTTAACCGCAACGATAAAGGGGGTTTTGCGAGCTTTCAGAATTTCGATGCACTCAAAAGTTTGAGCTTCAAAACCCTTTAGAACATCCACTACAAGAATCGCTATGTCGGCGACGCTTCCGCCTCTGCGCCGAAGGTTAGTGAATGCTTCATGACCAGGTGTATCTACAATTAGTAAGCCGGGAATTTCTATGCCTGATTTGAAGTTGGAGAGTAATGGTCCGATGAGTTGTTTGAGTGTTTCAACGGGGAAGAAGCTTGCGCCAATGTGCTGTGTCATTCCTCCTGCTTCACGCGCTTGCACGCTGGTTTTTCTCAGCTTGTCGAGGAGTGAGGTTTTTCCTGCGTCTACGTGTCCTAATACGCATACTATTGGTTGGCGTGTGGGCATAAGTGAATTCACTTTCCGCTATAAGTTATCTATGTGTGTAAGGGTTTTTTGGTTTATAAATGCTGGTGGGCACGTTTTTTTTTATTGTCTTGGTTGCGGTCTCTTGGCGGGGGTTTGTTGCTAATTATTATCTTGCGGTTGATAGAAAAGAGTAAAAGTGCTATTCAGATGCTCTAACGAGAAGTAGGAAGAGGCCGATAACTACCATGATTACGCTTAGTACGCCGAAGAATGTAATGAATGCGCCAAGACCGCTTGGACCGCTTGTTGTTGCTGTGAGATAGAGCATTATTGCCCCGATTATAACTAAGATTAACCCTAAGAATTTCTCGGCAAGGTTTACAAAGAATGTGTCTCCTTCTTCACTCATAGCTGTTTACGCCCTGTCTCTCCGTGTTAATGGCTACATTAAACAAGAGGGGTTATTTTAAATTATTTGTTCTTTGCAATGTTCTGCTAAGCAAAGCCGCAAACTTAATGAAGGATATATTGAAAACCATCGAAGCTTCACAAGACAAGAGCTCACTAAAGGTTTGAGAGGCTTTGAATAAACTGCCTATCTTCTTGGATTTTCTTATCCAATGTTGCTCTATTTTCATAATAGTATGACAGGACATCGTGAACTTGTTCAAGTTTCAAATGCGGATGAGCATTAATTATTTCATCTGGCGAACTATTAAGATACTCATGTTCAATAGCTATATCTACAATTCTGACTCGGGTTCCCGCCACCACTGGGCTCCCGCCACAAATTTTCGGATTAATCTCAACATAAGGATGTTCCGTTTTGGTCTGCAAATTCCAGTACACTTCTTTCTCAGGTTAACGATGTGCTTTAGAAACTCAACTTTTATTGTATCCTCACAAAGTAAAAGGTTGCAATTTACTGGGATTCGCTTTTTTCAGACCTTTTGTAAGATGCAAGGGCTTAATTTCCCGCTAAAAAGGTATGTTGATGTAACGGCACAGTCACATAGACATAAATCATTTCATCGGATTTTATGCAATGGTGTTTTTAATGGAAAAGAAAGAAATGTTAGCTGAAATAAAAGAGAAAACCAACGCTGTAATCATAAAAGAATTCAGCCAAGATGGCGCAATGATACAATACAATTCGACTGGAGAAGTTAAAGGAAAATATCATGCAAATCACGTTGAAACGACTGATGTCAAGATGAAGATGGATGGAACAAACGAGTGGGAAAGTCGTGCCATGGAAATGACCAAAGAAGGCGATGTAGTCATGGTAACTGGCAAAGGCACCGGACAACAAAACAACTTCATGGGCGAAGTCACATACATGACAAACTCACCAAGGCTCAGCTGGCTAAACAACACTAAAGCCAAGGTTGAAGGCATGACTGACATGAAAAACAATGAAGCAACAATAAAAATTTACCCAGAAAAACAGGCGACAGTTGTAGCGCCAATGATGTAGTTACTTAACTTTTGAGTTTTGTTGGTAAATACTCATCGACAATGTAGGTTAAACCGTATCGGCTGAATGCTTCTTGCTCAGCCTTCCTCTTTATTTTTAGAAATAGCTTTATCTCTCTCTGCCACAGAGGGTCATTTTGGTACCTTGGATCCTTCTGTAACTCATATAAACGTTTAATGTCCACTTCGTCCAACGGGTCAGTCGGCAGCTTGTACTCAATAATGTCCGAAGCCCAAACTCCGCTCCAAACAGCGTCAGGCGTGTTTAGCTCTCTTAGGTGCGCAGCATTCGCCGAGCCAGAAATAATGACTTGGGCGATGTGCATTCCCCATGGATCACCATCAGTCAAAATATACACAGGCAGATTCAACTCGTCATGCAGGCGGCGGATGAAACTTCGGGTTTGTCTTGGCGCTTGTCCACCGCACGAAATCAACAAAGCCTTATGCTTGTTGTGCACGTTTTCTTCGATGAATCTTGTAAACAGGGCGCCTTTCTCTATGGCGATGACTTTGTCGGCTTTTGTGTCCATGAACTCGGCTGAAGTCAGAGCTGGCCCAATCAACACGCCGTCTGGGTGGCTGGTTAAATTCAACGTTTTACCCTCATAACCAGGGACTGTGTAGCCGATGGTTAAATCGCCAAAAATTGCGCTACGTTCTTCTGGGAAAATGTTGAAGTCTTCTCGGGCAAACCCTGTTAATGTTTCTAGGTCGGTGATGATGTTGTTAGATTCCTGCTGGTCTGTGAAGGTCATCTCGTATGCTTGTGCCGAGTAGTAAACATCTCTGAGCGTGCTGGTTTTGCGTTGGCTTGTAAGTTCGTTGCTAAACATTGCTGCCCAAGCAAGCTGCGTGAACGGTTTGATATGTCGGATGTTGCGGGCGCTGCGACTAACGCTTTTCTCCCCAAGAATGAACTGGCGAAGCGTAGGGTCGTAGTTAATGTTCTCGGTGGAACGGCTTGGCATGTTAATGGTTGGGAAAACGCCTTGGTCTAGCTGATTGTAGATTTGGGTGCCAAAAGCCTGAAGACCATTGATAACCTCGTTTCTTTTTTCAACTATCTTAACTTTCTTCTGCTCCATACTTCTGCACACTCTTCAATAACTTATCTATATCTGGCACACGTTCTTGCCCAGCCAATGTTGTCGAGAACTGGGCGATTTTGGGCAGATACTTGCTGAAAATTCCCAGCCGCTTCTTCTCCATATGCACGTGTTCTTGTCGAGAAAGAAAATGCTGCAATTGACGCGCAACCTCACGCAGAGCATTTGCCACTTCACGGCGTATTTCAGGTCGGTCAGCGATGAATTCTTTTCCAACCGTCTTATACGGCACTTTGGTGCTGCAAATGTGCACTACGATGGCGATAGGCATGTCGGGAGCGACCTTGTAGCGTCGCCAGTTCATGGCGGAGATTACTCGGTAAGAAACGTCGCTTGCCTCATCATACAATAGGGGAATTTTGTTGGCGAATCGGTAAATTACAAAGCAGCCGCGCTTGGGCACTCCGCCGCCATATGCGATTGCCATTTCAATTATGAAGGGGTGACCCGCATAAGTGGATGGTTTACGCTGGTGAACAACAAGGTATTCAGGGTTTAACTCCTTCATAATGCCCGCTTTAAGCAGTTCCTCGCCTAAAGGTGAGAGGCAACTGGCGTCTGGCGGTAAGAAATCCTTGTACTTCTTGAGGTTCTGCATCAACCGCACAATTTCCTCGTGAGACAACCGTTTTGGATTCTTGGAACTAGATTGTGCTTCCTTCCCACATTGAGGGCAAATTGCTCGGTTATCAATCCACTTTATTTGGTCATACGCTAGTTTACCATGCTCATTGCAAGAAAATGAAATCAAGTTAGAGAAAATCAAAAATTTGACAGCTGTTATGTCGCCGACACGGTGAAAGTGACCTTTCAAAAATTCAGCCATGTTATTGTAAGTTGTGATTTGGATTAGGCGTTGTAGCAGTTCCACGTCTACACCGTATGGATGCGGACACGTTTCTTTGGGGGGTTCAGGCATATCGGTGGTGCCACGGATAAACTTGTAGAGCCTGCCTTTGGGGTCAACAAATGTTAAATTAGCGTACGGGTTGACCATGGCGGTTTGCTTGAAGTAATCAAGAATTTTCGGCATTGCCCTAAGATAGTCGCCTTCCAGAGCAAACTCGACGATGGTTCCGCGCCAATTATCCTTGTTGATTAGGACTTTGCGGTCTAAAATTATTGGACGATTCCTTTGGATATCAATCATTAATTTGAAACTGTAAATTTTCGCTTGCCCCGTACACGAGGTCACGAAGGCTGGCTGATGCGTAGTGATTTGCCCATAAAGAACAGCCATTTTTCCGCCTAAACCGAAGGTGCCACGCGTCTGCTTTAGCTTGTATTTGCTGCCGAAGAGGACTTGCCCGAAAGCTGAGGGAATAAACCGAGGCTGAATTCCACTGCCGTTGTCTTCTACACGGAGCTTGTAGATTTGTGTATCCTTGCTGGCTTCTCCCTCGAAAGATAAGCGTACATAAATTTCCGGCACGATTTTTTGGCTTTCAGCAGCATCCAAAGAGTTTTCCACTAGCTCGCGGATTGCCGCGAATATCGCTCTAGACGGGTTTGTGAAACCTGCAATGTCTCTATTTCGATAGAAAAAATCAGAAGCGCTAATCTCTTCAAAGGTTGCTTGAGCCACTTCCTGCTTACACCACTTATCCTTGTTTTATTATTGCAGATTGTTTTAGTATATTTGCTGCTTGTTCTTTAAGTTAACGCCTCGCGTATTCGTAGGTAGTTTACAAATTTTTTAAAAAACTTTGGTTTTTAGCTTTTAGCATTTAAACGTTTATGTCAATTTTATTATTAAAGTTTTTGTTGCTGCATCGTAGCTTTGAATGACTGCTTTTGTCTTTACGTGGCCGCTTTTACCGTTTGGCAACGTTGCTTCTTTGATGCCAACTGCTTTCATAACGTCTGCAGGTACGCGCATGAATGAGCGCGCTTTCTTAAGGTCTACCACTTCGACGGCAAATGTCCTGGTTTTCGGAGCCTATTTTTTTGTTTTGAACTTACTTGTTGAGGAATCTCCAGGAAAGGATTATGCCAACCGTGGTCAACGTTGCAGCGAATATTGCGACGTATGCGAAGTCAAATGGAGGGCTGAATGGAAATTTGCCCATACCATTGCTGAATATCATTAGCCGTCTGACCGCGTCTGTCGTGTACGACATGGGGTTTACCTTCGCTACTACCTGCAACCACCCAGGCATTAGGTTTATTGGAACGAATGCGTTACTGGCAAACATAAGAGGCAGAGTTATCAGGTTCATGACGGCCTGAGGAGTTTCAATTCTTGTTGCTCTCAAGTTAATCGCGATGAAGAGCGATGACAAGCCCATGCCGATTAAGAAGACAATCGCAAATACTCCGAACACGCTGAAGACAGTGAAGTTCGTACCGAATTTTAGGCCAAAGACAATCGCTACAAACACAACGATTGCAGCTTGGAAAATAGATCGCAGCGCCGCTGAGAAAACCTTCGACAATATTATGACTGACCTTGAAACAGGAGTGCTTAGAACCTTGTTCAAGAAGCCGAGGCGACGATCCCAAACTACCGACATACCACTGAAAGCAGCTGTGAAGAGCGTGACGAACACAACCATGCCCATAGCCATGTAGGAAAAGTAATCAGTGACACCAAATGTATTAGTCATTATGCTTGAGGATAAACTTTGGAATGCAGTGTTTAATTGACCAAGTTGGGATGCCGTGAGCGGCGGGTTAAACGCTATCACCGGTATTTGACTGGAGCTGAATATCGCACCTATGTTCATTGATTTCCCCAGCAAACCCATCCAAATTATCGGCTGAATTATGGTCAGTAAGAAAACTATAGGAGCTTTGTACCATTTTTTCAGTTCGCGGTTTGTCAAAGCCCAAAGACCATGGAGCCTATTTTTTGAAACTTTTCCGTTTTCACTCATGTTCTCGCCTTCCCAAGGGTAGTCCTCTGCGCCATAACTGCTTCCCTGGATTCTTCGGTGTCGCGCAGAGATTTCCCAGTGTATTGCAGGTAAACCTCGTTCAACGTCGGCTTTGTGAGCGAGAGCCTAATTACAATATGCCCTTCCCTGCGCAAGGCTTCAATAATTAGAGGCGCGGTCACTTCACCGTTTTCGGACTTTATCAAATAGGCTCCATTCTCTTTCTTAACGTCCACAACGTGTTCAATTTTTCTCATCAGCTCTGTGATATCTATGTCTTTCTGGATTGCAAGCGTTATTATGTCGCCGCCTAAACTTTCTTTCAACTCTTCAGGAGTTCCTACAACAACGATTTTTCCATGGTCAATTATGGCTATGCGGTCGCAAAGGGCGTCAGCTTCTTCAAGATAATGGGTAGTCATGAAGATAGTCATGCCGAACTCTTTTTTCAGCATTCTAACATAATTCCATATTGCAGCTCTGGTTTGAACATCCAAGCCCAGCGTTGGCTCGTCCAAAAAAAGAACTTTAGGTCTGTTGACTAAACCGCACGCAAGTTCTAACCTGCGGCGCATACCTCCTGAGTATGTTTGTACCCTTTTGTCTTTAAATGGTGCGAGATCGACAAGATTCAGTAGGTCTAGTCCCCGTTTTTTGGAAACTGTTTTGGGAATTCCATACAAATCAGCGCATAACAGTATGTTTTCGTATCCGGTTAAGTCTTCGTCAGCGGTGTATTCTTGCGGAACGAAGCCGATGGAGCTTCTGACGTCAACGTTTTGTTTGGCAATGTCGCTGCCCAGTATCGATGCTTTCCCTTCCGTTGGTCTTAGAAGCGTAATGAGCATGTTTATGGTTGTTGTTTTTCCAGCACCGTTGGGTCCCAAGAACCCGAAGATTTCGCCGTGTTTGACGCTGAAATTTATGTGATCAACGGCAACTAGACTGCCGTTGAAGACTTTGGTAAGACCCTCGACCTTAATTACATCTTCACTCATGCTTCTCACCTTTTAGTTTTTTATCAAGCTTTTCAAGTTTTTTTGTTGCTTCATTTAAAACACATATAACTTCGTCTAAGGCTTGGTCAGAGAAGTTGTCCTGTAGAGTGTTGCTTAGTTGGAAGAACGTTATGGCTAGACGTCTAATGGATTCGCGAATTTCCACGGTTTTTTCTGGGGATATTTTGAAGAGGAGCCCTTCAAAGAATGGAGCTGGCAGGAAACCGACCTCTTCTCTGAACTTCGTTCTTATTTTTGCTTGTTCTTCAAGGAGTGATTTTCCACTTTCTGTCAGTTCATAACGTTTCAATCCGTTTTCAGTTGGCAACTCATGTATATATCCATTATTCTGTAGCCAAGATAGTAGCGGATAGATAGAGCCAGGACTCGGCCTCCAAAAACTGCTTGTGTTCTTTTCGATTTGGTTCATGATTTCGGATCCTGACATCGGTTTTTCGTTCAGGGCTTCGAGCACGCGAAAACGTATAAAGCCTTTTGGAACCATGGCAGTGTGTCGTGCCCAGTTTTTCTTGGGGGTTAACATTGATATCACTATTGACATTAATGGCGATATCAAATATGATATTTAAGCTTGATGCCCAATAAACAGAACACATACACACTAATACTAATCCACTATTGTTCTCCCAGCAGTTTTTTTCAGCTCAAGTCGGAAAGGTTATTTAGTCTGCCCGTGTGCCCCCTTGAGTAAAAATGCAAACGCTAAGTGAACTCATGTTTGAATACTACGAACATCGAGGAGTTGCCTACAACGCTATGAAGAGTTGGGCCAACAGAGCCGCGGACAGTGGGATGGTGAGGTTGTCGTAGTAGTATTTCATGGGCAGGGATTCTAAGAGCGCAGACACCGAGGCGATTAAGAGGGAGACCACAAAGAGTTTAGGGAGAGCTACTGGAACGAAAGCTAGCACGAAAGCTGTCGTGGCGAAAGCCACAATCGCGAAAGCAGCCGTGCCCTCCCAGTGCTTTCTCTCGTTGTAGCCTATCGAATGCTTTGGACGGGCTTTGCCGACAATGGATGCCGCGGAGTCCGCGTAGGAGAGAACCATTATCCCGACAAGGGCAGCATGTAGTTCAAGAAACGATACTACGAGCAAACCAGAGAGGCAGATGAACATGCCCCCCAGCATGGTTTTGTTCTCCAACTCATATCCGTTTGCCATAATCTTGTAGGCTTTTGAAGCGAAGGGAATGTTCCAGTTTCTTCCAGTCCTGAGAGAAAACTCAAGCAGAACGAAGAGGATTAAGAAAACACCATAAAGTCCCATGCCCAAGGCACGAGCCAACCAAGCATTAGAAATGCCTAGGACAATCAGAGGAGCAATCGTTCCCGTTATGAGCGCGTGAATGCTCTTTCGTTTAATTTCGATTCTCACTTCGGAACTCAGCATCAGTAAGGAACCTCCTTCAAACCAAATTTGTGGTCTGCGATGTTGGACAACAGGTGAAGTGGCGGCGTCAAAACAAAGATTATGATAAGCCCGACGAGCGTGGGCGTTTCAACTGCCGCGGCGAAAACAAGTCCCCCAACTACAAAGTCCAGTTGGTCAAACGGAAACCAAGATTTTCCCGGGGGTATTCCGCGCTGCCTCTTGAAAAAAGACTTCACGGCGTCTCCCGTCATAGCGCCAAACCCCAGAAGCACACCCAGCAGGAACCCGTCGGGCTTGCCAAAAACAAACTGCTGTATACCGCCAAGAAGAGTCCCGCACAATGCGCCGCCCACGAAGCCCCTGACCGTTTTGGAGGGACCAAAGATCGGCTTGCTTCTGAAAGTCCGCCCGAAGTCCAAAGGCGTTTTTCCTCTTAGCCTGAACCAGACGGGGCTTATGCTGGCAAAATACGCTGGAAGAATGAACCACAAGGCACCCAGAAACTCACTCAAAAGGTCCATAGGATCATGCCTCTTTCACGGTCTTGAAGAACAGGCTCAGAGATTTGGCGAGGGAAAGTGGCATCAATACGAAGGCGGCGATGAGAAACACAAAGTTTAGAGGATAAAGTCCAAGAATATAGGAAACCTCCATAGCGAAGAACACAACGAACGTGGCTTTCCCAAATGCTGTCGGAGGCACAAACCTCAAACCCCTCGCCATGAGGTACAAGTTGTATGTAACCATGACTAACTCGCGACTCACAATAAGAACTAACCCCCACCAAGGAAAGAGCCCCACCACAAACAAGCTTCCCAACAAGGCCACAAGGTTAACCCTATCAGCTGCAAAGTCAATCAGCCTGCCGAACTCGCTTGCCTGTTTGAGGAACCGCGCTATCCTGCCATCCGCCACATCTGTACAGAAAGAAACCGTAACCAAAACCGCAGCCGCCAACATATCTCGCGTCAAAATCTCATAAACTATAGGTGCTACAAGCACGAGTCTTGAGAAACTGAGCAGGTTTGGCACAGTAAGGTATTTGATTTTTCTTTGAGTGGGCGCATCATGAATGCCATCCAAGCTGTTGTACCAACCAATGCCTCTAATTTTGGGGTTTTAGTTAAAATGCTTTTCCAAATCAAAAAGGGTAATGCTTCAAAATAAGCTGCCGGCGGAGAAGTGTCTACGAAAAAACGTCCAAACCCGCACTTGTCTGCGGATGCCAAGTCAGGCACAAAGAACAATTGGTTCTCGGCAATAAATGATCCTCCAATTATGCAAACTGAGACCAATCGAATCAATAGGGTAACCCACCATAATGTTGTTGGTAAAATTAGCCCTAATCGATTCAGCCGTTTCTGTTCCGATTGCAGAGGCGTCAATTTCAATTCCTAGAAGTCTCAATAGAGTGCTTTTCCATTTGCCCGTGTATCCTGCTTGAGCCTTTTCCAACTTTGCTGCTGAGTACGTTAAGACTTGCCTAATTAAAAATTTGATTGAAAATCAAATCGCCTAACTCTTTCGCAGTAATTTGTTGAGGAAAAAAAGAAAGGGTACATTAGAAGTTGATTTTGACGCTGCGTGAGAAGTATCCGAAGGGCATTTTCACTCTTTCGCCGTAGACCTGTTTCAGTAGCTTGATGTAGTCGTCTCTCTCATCCATTGTGAACTCATACTTTCCTTGGGAAGAGTGTATTTCCATTTCAAATTCGGAACGATACACTTGTCCGTTGCTCATTATGTCTTTGCTTTTGATTTTTACTTCGCTTGTGACATTGTTATCCACAGCAAAGTTGCCCGGGGTCTCGGTGAGTATGACTGAAGGCGGCATAGAAAAGTACCTTTGCGCGAAATTGAAGGAGACTTTCAGTTGGTCAGACCATTGGCCCAAAAAACCCTTTCCTTCGGCTTTTGCTTGGTCTCTCGCCATTTGCACCGCCTGCTTTACCATATCGCTGGTCATCTGGGCAAATATCATCCTCTGATTTGTCACTACGCCTGTAAAGCTGTCATATCTGCCAAGCGATTTAGGTTTCCTAAGCACCAGTACACCTAAGACGTTTTCGCCCGAAACAATCGGCGGTGGAGCTTGGACTGGAGTTGCCTGTGGCGCCAGCGGTGCAGGGGCAACTGGTTGAACAGGTTGAGGGGGCGTGCTCGTTGGTGCACTTGCTGACAACGGGATAGACACATTTGATTGGGCTGCTCCACAGTTTTTACAGAACTTTGCTGTTGAGCTAATTTCTAATCCGCAATTTTCACAATAGGGCATACTAAATCACTATGAGCAGATTCCGATGAGGATGTTTAAAAATTTTGCTGTCTAACACGATATACAGACTAGAATCAACTCTATCTGCAGTAAACACACGGCCACATTTCTGCAAAGGTTCAAAGAAAAAACTGGAGCAAGATGCAGAGAAATCTGGACCTAAGATGGGACGATGTGGACTTCGAAAGCAAAATAATCAACTTAACTGCCGAAAAAGCCTCAACGCCTATATGTTCAACTAGATGAAGCATATTTTCAAGGCGAACAGGACTGCATCTCAAAGTATCTAAATAAGAGAAAGATATCTGCACGTTAATGAGAGCAAAATTTGGATTCGTTACCGAGTTTGAAGACGAAAAAATCTTCAGAAAAGAGAAGCTTTAATGTGCAAAAAAGCCCGAAAAACAAGAAAAATCGACAACGATGTCCCCGGCATATTTACTTATATTGGTGCAGGGGGTGGGATTTGAACCCCCAATAAGCGGTCGTTATCGCCAATTTTCGCTTTCTCCGCAGCCCCTTCCCTTTTCCTTTTTTGATTGTTGCAATCGCTTGTTTGGCGGGTCCTATGGGATGCATTTAATTACGCAGTGAAAGCTATAAACTATTATGTTGCACGCTTGTTCTTTAGGTTAACTGCACTTTGCGGGGAAAACCTTTGATTCTGGAACGGGCTGTGGCTTAGAAATGTTGATTTTTGCTTTAAACTTGTATAAATAGAGGAGATTGGGTTTCTGGGGATGCGAAATAATTAATTTATTTTTTGGCTGTTTCGGGCTTCATTTTGGTGTAGTAGTATTCGCCGATTCCTTTTTGGAACATGTCCATTTGTGAAGCTTCCTTGTTTACTCTGGGTCGCATTGTGATTGAGTCTCTGCGGAAGGTGATGTTCATTTCTTTGAGGAAGGTGTTCATGCCTTTTCGTAGGCTGGTTGGCGGATTAGCTAAGCCGCTTACGCCTGGTTCGCCGTTGAAGACCATTAGGCGGTCGGCCATGAAGTCTTGGGTGACAACGTCGTGTTCAACTACGAATGCTGGTATTCCATGCGCTTCAACAACCCGCCGCAATGTTTTAGCCATGTTCAATCGTTCTTCAACATCTAAGTACGCGCTTGGTTCGTCAAGAAGATACAGGTCGGGTTTGCGGCTTAGGCATGCGGCTATGGCGACTTTTTGCAGTTCTCCACCGCTAAGCTCCATCACGTTTCGGTCCATCAAAACCTGAAGTCTCAGTGGCTGGGCAATCTCGGTTTTGTACCAGCTGGATGTAAAGTTTTCTTTAGCCACACTCATAAGCAGTTCTTGAACCGTACCCGTATAGTCAGATGCAATGTACTGGGGCTTATAGCTGACGGTTAACTCGCCAAGCTTCTGTTTCTCATCAGTCTCTTCAAGTCCAGCAAGAATTTTTACGAAGGTGGTTTTTCCGATACCGTTGGCTCCTAGGATACCGACGATTTCGCCTAGTTTAATCTCGCCTGGTTCAATGGTAAGTTTGAAGCCCTTGAAAGTTTTCGTCATGCTGTCCCATTTCAGCAGCGGCTCGCTTAGGTTGGTGCCTGCGGTCGGCGGCTTCTCGTGGAAAACGATGGATTCCTTGCGGAACATTATGTTTTCGTCAGGAATGTAGCCTTGCAAGTAAATGTTAATGCCTGTTCGGACGCCATGCACATGTGAAACAACACCGTAGACGCCTGGTTCACCGTAGAAGAGACAGATTTGGTCAGACAGGTAATCAATGATGGCTAAGTCATGTTCAGCCACGATTATGGTTTTTTGCTGTTCTTTGAGGCTGCGTATGGTTCTTGCGACAACAAGCCGCTGCTTCACGTCCAAGTAGCTTGAGGGCTCGTCGAAAAGGTAAACATCTGCTTCGCGGCTAAGCGTTGCAGCAACCGCCACACGCTGAAGTTCCCCACCGCTAAGCACTTCTAAAGGTCTATCCCAAACTGTTTTGAGCTCAAGCTCCTCCGAAAGCGCGTCAAGCTGCCGTCTCTCATCAACCTTTTCTAGCAAATCGCCGACCTTGCCACTGACCGCTTTGGGAATCTTATCAACGTACTGCGGTTTGCTGCTGACCTTGAGTTTTTTTTCACTCATCTTCTGGAAGTAATCTTGAAGGCTTGACCCTCGATAGTACTGGATTATTTCAGGCCAATCAGGCGGATTATCGTATTTGCCAAGGTTGGGTTTGATTTCGCCTGAAAAAACCTTCAGCGTAGTAGTTTTGCCAATGCCGTTTTGCCCGATCAAGCCTAGCACCGTTCCTGGCGAAGGCATGGGTAAACGGAAAAGTTTGAAGCTGTTTTCGCTGAAACGGTGACTGCAATCTTTCTCCAGCTCGTCGGGCAGGTTGACGATGCTGATGGCTTTGAAGGGGCATTTTTTGACGCATATTCCGCAGCCGCTGCAGAGTGTTTCGGATATGACTGCTTTGTTTCCTTCAACTCTTATGGCTTCGACTCTGCTGCGAACCATAGGGCAAAAGCTAACGCAGACTTGGTTGCATTTTTTAACCTTGCATTTATCTTCGTTAAGTACAGCTATTCGTGTCATAGGTAACGTCCATAATAAAATTAAACTAGTAAGTTATAAATTTAAGACCCAAAAAGAAGTGATTACACGTAATCCTTAAGATGTAACACTCTAAACTGCCCTTTTGCTTTTTCGTAAAGCTTTGTATCAGACGTTATAAATTGCGCTCTTATTTTATCGGACAAGAAAACGTAAGCAGCATCATAAATTGCGATATCTAACTCGCATGCTATATCAAGCACTTCAGACGCCTGAGGCCAATCCAGTTCATAAAGCGTTATTGTAGTATCGCCAAGGGTCTTGAGAGCTTCCTGTGAATCTTCCTTCGAAAGTCTCTTCAGCTTTACCGCTTTCCAAAGAGCATTTGTGACCTCTAATGGAAGAATTGTTGGCGCGAAAAGGTTAGCTATTCCTGAAACTTGGTCTTGTTTTAACTTGAAGGCATTTTCCTGATAAGTTTCGATGGGTAAGACCCATTTGGCAATGACACTTGCGTCAACTACGTAATTCCTGCTGATCTCTCTCTACCCTCTCTTATCCAAGATAATAATTCCTCTTCAGACACAGGTTTACTGCGTTTCCGAATCTCATCCAGTTTTTCAGATGCAGCTCTCATTTTTTCTTGATCGATTTTCTTTTGAACGCATTCTCGGATGTATTGGCTCCAGTTCACTTTAACTTGCTTCATTTGCTTCTTTAGTTCGCTCGGAACTTTAACGGTGATAACATCTACTTGCTTCACCATATACATCAGTGGACTATACTGGCGAGTATTACTAATAAACATTACACTGCAGCTAAGAGATTTAGAAAAAAAGTTATAAGATTGAAAACAAAAAACAAACAAAAATAAAATGTTGCGAAGGCTTTTCATCGGTTCTTCAAATACGCACAAAGTAACAATTTAAGGGTAAAATAAGCTGTTTTAAATATCCCTTTTTTTAAAGAGGCTCTTGGTGGGCAGGTAGTGAAGACTGGTATCATGGGCGCCTATCAAGCGCAAGTTCTCGGGTTCGAGTCCCGACCTGTCCACTATAACAAACTTCAAAAAGTTTTAAATGAAACCCGTTCATCTTTACGGATATCCCGGGTTCTCATCTCGTGTGTGAAGACTGGTATCATCACAGCTTTTATCCGTGATTACACAATCACAGTATTTGTTAATAAGTGTTACTTTTTGTTACCTTGATAAAGTAACAATATACGTTAATGTTCCATGCATGGTTGTGTCTTCAAAAAGTTAACCTCAAAAATCAGAGCAAAATTAGCTTAAAAGAAAGATTAAAATTTTAGTTTAGGGGTTTGTGTTTACCATTCTTCTTCTTCCCATTCTTCATCTTCGCCTTCTTCCCATTCATCTTCCTCTTCGAATATCATATCTCTTTTTCACCTCGCATAAGACGTTTAAAATTACCCTATCCCTGCGGCAGTTTAAACATTTAGATTCGTCAAATGACGTTAATCTTGAGCAATGTACCCAGAATCAAACATGCTTCATGCACCGATTTTGTACTAATCTTCCTGCACAATAATAGCTAGTTCACTGTTATTGTGCAGTTCTGACCTAAAATTTTGGAGCCTAAAACTGTGAGCTCCGATGATAAGGAGGCAGGCAGGAATTCGTGGCGCTGCCCAACAAAATAGATAAATTCTCCAAAGACCCATTTAAGTCTCGGGATGATGTGAGGCGACGGCTTCGAGCCCTAAGCTGTGAGAAATCGTCAAATATCGCTGACCCACAAAAACCCGCAATTTCTCCAGCCTTAATTTTTATTCTTCTCGGAGTTTTTTCTGGTATTTAACTGGTTCTCCGAAGACGCCTTTTCCAAGCCCCTTCAACTCAGCTACTGGATTAAACGGTTTTAAAAGCAAGCCCTCTTCTGTTTCCTTAATTTCTATTATAATTCCATTTTCAATGTTGAATTTCTTGCGAAGCTTTTTTGGGATAACTACTTGTCCGCGCATGCCAACTTTTACTTTTACAGACAAATTATTCATCATCAGATAAATATTTGATCAGAGAAATAAAATTTCTTACTCAGGTGAAGTCAGCCTGATTAGCCGAATACCACAATAACAGAAGGCGGGTTACAACCAACACACCAGCCCATTTTACTAGCCAAGAAGCTATCGGATAAACAAATAGGCTATAAACAGACAAAAAATTCCAGAAAATTCAATGATTTTTCTTGGAACAAACTATGCACGTTTTTCTGAAAAGATTTATCTCCATACTACGAATATGTATTTGTCTGTGAAGTAAATGGCGAAGGCCAAACTGGATGAAAATGGCAAGGTTCAGATTCCGTTAGAAGCATTAAAGAAACTCGGGTTGAAAAGCGGCGCCGAGTTTGAATTGAAACAGGACGACGGCGTTTTGGTTTTAAAGCCAATTCTTCCAGAAAAATCAAGGGTTAAGAGTTCTCCTTTGTCTGCCTCTGAAAAAAATGGAAATAGAAGAAAGCGAAAGAGAATTCGCTGGGCAGACAACACAAGTTTATGACAATGCATCTGACCTTCTTGATGCGTTGCATGCTGAAAGGGAAAAAGCACAAGCGTACAATCCTTGAGAGACTCCCCCTTATTTTCACTTTCACCGACCCTCTACTTATTGAAAATATCTTTCTGCGATGGTTCATTAGGCGAAAACAGCGCATCCTGCAATTCTCAGTATGTTGAAAAAGCACCATTTCATGTTGAAAGTGCGGGGATTAATTCTATGTTGAACTATGTTGAATCATAGTTGGAGCCTAATAGAAGCATCTAGTAGACTAGGGAGTAGCTTGTGCACACACAAACGTCCTAAGACAAAAGCCATGAGCTAAACATGCCATTATAAGGTAAAGCAAAAATAACCTGTCTGCATCTTTCTCTTCTGAGAGAACTTGGTATGATTAACGGCTTTAACCTTTTAGCTACCACTTCGCGCGGGAACGAGCGACCAATGTGCAATGAACTGCATTACCTGCTCAAGGAACAGTTAGGTGATGCTGAAGCGCAAGTGAGCAAGACCAAAATCAGAGGCTTAATTGTCGGCAAAACAACGCTGGACCCCTGTGTAATTATAGAGAAATTGCGTGCTATCCTAAAAGAGCGCCCATACGAGTTCCGCTACGCCCTTCGCATCTTGCCCATTGAAAGGGTTGTGCCAACGGATTTGGAGGAAATTAAACGCGTAACTGCTGAGTTGGCCGCCAGAATCGGCGAGAACGAGACTTTCAGGGTTACGGTTGAAAAACGTTTCACTGCACTTCACTCAAAAGACCTCATCGAGGCAGCGGCATCAGATATCAAACGCAAAGCAGATCTTGAGAACCCAGACCGCATATTGCTTATTGAGGTTCTTGGAGCTTTAACAGGCGTGTCACTGCTTAAACCCAGCGATATCTTGGCGGTTGTTAAAGAGAAAATGCTTTAGGCTCAAAGTTGAGTTGCCAGTAGGGCTACTCGCTCGATAACCAAGTTAACCACTGCCTCTGTTCGGTTTTCGTTTTTCATGACAGCCTTTAGCTCTTGGTCTGTAATCTGAAAGGTTTCGATAATTTTATGTTCCTTAAATTTCGAGATTTCTAATACTTTCTCGTCAGGTTCCACGCCTACATAGGTGCTGATTGCCTGAAGCATGGTTTTGAGTTGGGTTGGGTCTTCGCCGATTATTATAATTGCCATGCTTGTGGTTTCGGGCTTGATGCCGCAGCGTTGGATAGCTTTTTGTATTTGCCGTTGCGCGGAAGCGTAAAGCATTGCTTCCATGGCTAAGCTTTTAGAAATATTTGTTTTGTTTCGGAAAGCTTGCAAAGCGTTTAAGGCTGCGAAGTACAGGTGCTCTTGTGTAGCAATTAAGCTGGCGTCAAAGAATTGCAAATCAACGTTTTCTTGGGTTCCTTTTCGGTTTTCTTTCAGGAACGCTTCTGCCCTGGCGAATTTTATGTTTCTATACCCTGTTATTTCCGCGTATTTACTGTATTCTTTTAGGTGATACAGCATTATTGGCTCCTATTGCCAGCTTTCAGCAATTTTTCAGCCAACTGTCTTGGCAAGCCCGCTTTTACAAGATTTGCGATTTCCTTGCTCGTGGCACGTTTGCCTTCCGCTTTTTGCATTATTCTTGCCATCGTTTCTTTGGCTTCCCACGGAAAAACTATCCAGTGGCTTGTTTCTTTTTCAAAATAATCCGGCGTGGTTATGGTCCCGGGTTTGCAGTACACGGTAGCTATTCTGATTTCCTTTGCGCCCTGTTGTTCCAGATGTTTTTTTGCAAGCTGCAAGCTCCTGCCACCGTCAGAGACATCATCTACCAACAGGACTTTTTTGTCCGGCAGCTGCGTGTGGAGGCATTGCTTTAAAACTGGCTCTTTGCTTTTCTGGGCGATGCCAACGTAATATTCTATTGTGATTATTGCGAAATCCCTGGTTTCCAAAAGGTCTGCCAAGATACGTGATGGAACTAACCCGCCCCTTGCGATGCCGACAATAATGTCGGGTTTGTAGCCGTCGCTTTGGATTTTTTGGGCTTGGGCAAGCAGCATGTCGTATATTTGATTCCATGTTGGAACTTCATATTGAGTGTCGGCAGCCACTTTTTTAGCCTCTCTAGATTGGTAATTTGTTAGGCTTTAATAGTTAAAGTTTAGGTTTGTTAAGTCTTTTGTTTTCGGCATACAACAGCGGCTTTAAGGCAGGTTGCCAGAAAAAGCCTTTAATTCCATTTGACTTCAGCCAACTAATTTTAAAAATTTTACATATTTATTGATTTTAATACCATTTTTAAGCCATATTGCTTATTTTTCTAACCTTTTCTTTGCTTGCTTGGTAATTATTTATAAAGGAGTTTGTTGATAATTGATTTCGGGAGATAGGCGTCTGCAGATATGTTTCGTGATTCGTAATATGGTTTAAAAGCTTAAGACGCCAATTTTGATTAATAATAAATGAAAGGTGTTTAAAAAAATGGCAAAAAATAACGACGAGAAGATTAAGCATGTGCTAACTGACCCAAAGTTGTCCGCTATTAAAGCGATGCTTGAGAAGGACCACGCTATTGACTGCCTGCTGCTGCTTCATGTTGGCCGCGGCAAATGGAAGGAGGCTAAAGATTTTATGCGCAAAAATAAGCTTACACTAAGCGACGGCACTTTCAGGGCTAGGATGATTGAGATTGAATCGTTAGGTTTAGCTAAAAGCGAACGTATCGATCCACTCAAGAAATACTACCTCAAAACCGAGTTCGGCGAAAAAGTAACAAAGCTTCTTCTCGAGCTCTTCGACGAGCTTGAAACTTAAAAACTCCGTTTCCAACAGTTTTTTATTTTTTTAGCTTCTCTATCTTTTTGATTTGCATTTACGTTGTACAAGTTTTGACTATTATTTGAATTGCGTTTGGGTTATGTCTTTGTTGTATTTGCGTTGAACGGGTATATAGTATTGTATATTGAGTCATAATATTTATTAAGGCAAAAAACAGAAAGACATTCAGCAAACCAAAATGGAGAGAAAAAAAATAAATGAACTTCAGAAAATTTAGAAAATTTAAGAAAAACGCAAAAGCCCTAAGCCCCGTAATCGCAACAATCATACTCATAGCCGTCACAGTCGCAGTCAGCGTCGTCGTAGCCGCATGGATGGGAGCCCTCACCATAGGATTCATGGGAAACGCAGAACAAGCATCAATAACAAATGCCGTTTACGTCAATAGCACAGCTGTCAACATTACTGTCCAAAACACAGGAAGCGCTAAAGTAACCATAAACAGCGTAACCATTGATGGAAACGCCACTACCACTAACCCAGCAACACCATTCAATGTCGCTAAAGGAACTTCGGCAACCGTTACTATCGCTTTCAGTGGAGCAAACGACCAGTTTACTAATAGTGCACAATACACAATAAAACTGCAAACTGCGAAAGGTAACACAATCGCCTACACATACACGTACAGCGGACCATAAACTCAGTTTCCACAATCTTTAGACCTTGAAATTCGGGGGTAAGGTGAAAAACGAACCACCAATTTTCCCTTTCTCTTATTTCCTCTTTTGGAGGCACAAAAAAATGGTTGTCCAATTAAAAGAATATACATCAGCACAGGCAATAGCTGAAGCTCTAGACAAGGATTTATCCGAAACCAAAAGCTTACTAGGCGAATATCTGCGGCGCTTAGATGAAATTCGCTCGTTAGCGGAAAAATCAAAAAAAATCCGCGACGTCGTCATGAAGCTCGCAGGCAAGAAAGCTCCAACTGAAAATACGGGCGAAGTAACAGTAGGCACGTTAAACATCATTTTAGATGCTAATCCATTCCACGAGTTAACAGCCATAGAAGCTGTTGTACGCAGCCACCAAGAACGGCTCTTAGTCCTGCAAAAAGTGCGTGAAGCATTAAAATGGCTAGACCAACTCGGCGACACCGAAGGCCTCAAGTACCTAGTGCTGGAAGACGAAGGCATCCCACAGCGCATCCTATTCAAAATATCCTAAACCGCCGAGCTGGCAGGAGCAAAAAGTGACCGAAAACTATTCAACCGCACTGCAAACAATCATAAATGAATTCAAAAACATAACCCCAGAAATAACAAACACTTTCATGTTCAAAAAGAACGGCGAAATCATAGCCAGCACCGAAACCACCACTGAAGACCAAAACAAAAAACTGATCGCCGCCTTCAACGACATAGCTGACCTAGCTGAAACCATCGGCGGCATAGAAACCTTAACCATACAAGGCGCAGATAGCCAATTAAGCATTACATCCATGAACAATCGTTACTTGGTAAATGTTTCTTCACGTGCGGCAGACGAAAAAATCGTTAAAACGTTAACCCGCGTTATTGTTCCAACCGTTGTGAAGCTTGTAGATCAAATTCCTGAACTATCAGGCAACGAGTTGCCCCAAGCCAAAAAGCCTGAAGTTAAACCGATTGAAGAAATAGTTCTGCCAGATGAGCAAGCAACGCATAGTGAATCAATCCCCGACGTGTCGGCATCGTTTAGTTCTGAACCGATGCTTCCGGAACCGCCTGTAAACCAGTTCATGATAGAAAAAATCGGAGGCTTACTAGTTCCCTGTGACATTGTGCGAGTAGATAGCGAAGTAATCGCAAAATGGCACGATATCTATGGTGACAAGGAAATCACGCAGGTACATATCGAAACCTTAGAGGGCAAAGCAATCATATGCAGATTCAAACCCATCAAAGAAACAAGCCACAACGCCAAAGGCATAATACAATTTCCAGAAAAAGTACTGCAAGCCCTGCAAACTAGCAAAGGCAAACTCGTAATAGTTAAACCAGTAATCACATGCCAAGGAGAAAAAATTGTTGCAGCAAAAAACAAGCGCCAACGCAGCTGAAACAACGTTGACTAACGAAGTTGTCATAACATCGGTTGATGGTGAAAACTCTGCTTTCGCGAGCCTAAGCGCAAGCCTCGCCGAAATACGTAAACTCAAAGGCGTCATAGGCTACATTCTTAGAAGCAACACCTCAGCCATACTAGACTTAACCGAACCCGACAAAATTACTCAAAAAGTTATCCTATCGTCTCAAATCCATGATTCTTGCCAGGAAATCGGAAAACAATTCAATCTTGGCGAAATGGAAAGCGTGCTTGTTGAAGGCGAAAACGTTAAAGTGCTTTGCATGAGCATTGGCGAAAACAAGATAAGCGTATTCATGGAAAAAAACGCCACCCACTCATGGATAATTAAAAGAATTTTAATTTAAAAAATTAAGCTTAAGCTTGGATAGTTTTCAAGCTACCCGTTCTTTACTAGTCCCTCACTCGGACTAGTGAAGATATAAAAATACATTTTACCATTTTATAAATGCCAACAAAGCTGCAATGAACACTGGCGCAAACTTACAAAAAAGCGTTCCAAGAAACGAAGAATTCTCGATTAAGTCGCCTTCATAACGTTGCAGCTAAAAAACGGTTTCTCAAAGAGAAAGGAGAAAAACCATTTTTGCAGAGTACACAAACCCTTCCAAGTTTGTTTCTAATCTTTATGGGCTCCGTGGATTGCTTAACCACGGTTATAGGAAGCCTATACTATGGCACACGGGAGCTCAACCCCGTATTAGCAGGCTTAGTCAACTCAAACCTTCCAGCTTTTGTAATCGTAAAATTAACTGTAACCGTTTCCGTGGGTTTGATTTTTATTTTAGCACAAAAAACACTCATGAGATCTCCAGACAAAAACTCGGCATCGTTCAAAATTGCGCTTCAAATACTGAGAATTACCTATTTTAGCACACTATTATTCCTTGCTATAGTCGTGACAAACAACCTCTTGGTCCTATTCAACAGTCTACTGTAAAAATTTTTTCGCTTGAACAGATTTAGTTGGAAAGCGCTTTAAGGAAAGTTCGCATAGCACTAAACTGTGACCGTCTTGCCTAGAGAATTCATCTTGTTCTCACGTTTGGGAAAAACCAACTCAGCATTCAGCAACCTGCACGATGCAGGAAGATTAGATATTGTCTACGAATGCGTAGTTACCAGCCTTTTCCTTTCACATGGCATACGCAGAGACGTAACTTTTCATGCCATGTTGAACGGTCCGCCAAATCCGCCGTTACACATACGAATCGACGGCAGCAGCCTCTATGACGTGCGAACGGACGTGGATACATGGCAGCAAATTCTGAGAAAAGTAATCGCAGGCAAGTCCCACCCTGGCATCAGCGTAGACAAGACAAGTTTTGAAGCATTACTTAAAAAAGAAGCCCAAAGCCACAACGTGTATGTTTTGGAAGAAGGCGGAAAAAACATAGCTGAAACAGAACTTGCTGACAATGCTATCTTTGTGCTCGGTGACCATGTTGGTTTGCCTAAAAAAGCAGAAATGTTCGCTCTCAGGTACGGCGAAAAAATCAGTTTAGGCAAACAGCCCTACTTAGCGGCTTCGTGCATTACAATAATCAATTACTTGCTGGACTGCCAAGCTAAATCTCACTCTTGAAATGCTCCCAGCCGCGGGCTTCGATAACACGTTTCTTGCCGTCAACGTCCAGAAGCATCTGCGTATCCTTTGTGACTTTTCCAATAGGCAAAATGCATCCGCCGACCGCTTCAACCGCGGCTTCGGCATCAGCCCACGCTTTAGGCTTAATTGTTACCACAAGCTCGTATTCTTCTCCGCCGTAAAGCGCCAGCTCTAAAGGGTCAAGATGGTTAAACTCGGCAAATCGTCTAACTTCGTCGGCAACGGGGACACTGTTAACTAGGAAGCCAACGCCACTCATTTTCCCTATTTCATGCAGGCTCCAAGCTAAACCGTCACTGGAATCAATGGAAGCCGACACTGCGCCTGAGCGGCTGAGTGCTAAGCCTTCCTTTAGCCTAGCTTTAGGCATGCAAACTGCACCCGACAGCACGTTACGCAGGTCCGCTGAAGCTGAATAGTTATCCAAAAGCAAGCGTAAGCCAGCAGCGGATTTGCCGAAGAAACCTGTAACAGCCAAGATATCGCCTGGCTTAGCTCCATTACGCAGCATTAGTGCTGCTTTTTCGGCTGTGCCGTAAAGCGAAACTGAAATGATAAAGTCTGAGGCTTCACCTGTGTCGCCTCCAATAACGTAAGCGCCGTATTCTCGTGCTCCCGCATTGAGTCCACGGGCAATTTCTTCGATGTCTTTTCGCATAAGACCTCTGGGTAACCCGAGCGACACAAGAGCTGCCGTGGGCTGGACGCCTTTAGAAGCAAAATCGCTTACGTTCATAACTATCGCTTTGCGCGCGGCTTGCCACAGGCTCATGTTTGGAGGTACGTCGGTTTTACCTACAAGCATATCTGTTTTCAATACGGCGACTTGTTTTTCGTCCAAGTTAACAGCGGCAACGTCGTCTCCGAAGGGCACGGGTGAATTAGGCATGGTTTCAAGGTGGTGGGCGATGATTTCGATTATTTTTCGTTCACCTATGTCTGTGCTTGTTTTGTTCGGATAGCCGCCAGTTTTATCGTTACCCATACAGTCATCTCTCCGCTAAAACTACAGGTTAAAACATTAAGTTGCTTAAGCCTTTTAAAACTGACGCTTATGTGCAGTAGATCCGTAGGTGGATTAGCTTTTGTGTGTGCTCTCTCAGCTACCTCCTGGTAGGTCAAAACATATACGTTTTTCATATACGTTTGTATATACGTGGGGGTTAACGGTGGAGTGTGAGTGGTATGTGGGTATGGTTACTTTAGGCTTCTGCAAGTGAACACTCCCCTATGTCATTAGATGCTTTCAAGGAGCCTTGAACTGACTTGCAGACCTACTTTATGGAGCGGTTAGCTTGGCTTTCAGCCTTTGATTTGTGTGTGAAAGACAACTTTATGAGTGTATGCTTGAGGGGTTGTGTCGCTATTTACTTGGCAGGTTGATTGTAAATAGTAGATAGCGGGTGGATGCTTGCGCTGTGATGAGGCAAATCAGAAAGGGAGGGGCTAAATTATTGATGCTGAAGTGGACGGTCTTACTAACATTTAAAAACTTGGGTTTCACTGATTAGCAAATGGATGCCCCGATGGCTCAGCCTGGTAGAGCGGCTGCCTCGTAAGCAGCAGGCCGCGGGATCAAAGCCCGCTCGAGGCTCCAATCTTTTAATCAAGCAAGCTATATGTGTTCGACATCTTTTATGTGAATGGCGCACTTGCATTTCTTAAGTAGATCTAGATCTTCAGTAACTAGTTTCATATTCTCCTTTTCGGCAAGGTATGCGTATGAGGCATCATAGAAAGTAAGGTTTGTCTCTATAGCGATTGCCAGGACGTTAACAATAGAGTCGATGATGATCTTACGCAATTCAGCTATGCTTTCTGTGAAAATTTCTGCTATCCGTTTCGGGTCGTCCAGTTCCTTTTTCTTGTTTTCTTTCCAAAGAATATTTCCAATTTCGTATTCTGTTAGAGATGAAACTGCGTATTCTTCAAAGTTGAAGGGATTTCCTGAAATAAGCATCGGATACAATGCGGATGCATCTATGAGATATTTACATTTCGTGTCTTGTCTCTTTGACATCCTGTATCCACTCTTCCGCGCTGACATGCATTAGCTTTTGGAGTTCTTTTGCACGCTGCTGCGCTTTAGCTTTCTTCTCGGCTACGAGTTCCTCAAGAAGCCCTTCAACAGCGGCTTTCAAGTCGATTCCCATCTTTTCAGCCTCGTCTTTGAGGCTTTTCTTGACTCTTATGGACAAAACCTCTGTTTCCAAACAACTCACCCCGTATACAATTACCAAAATATGTATACAAGGGATATAAGGTTACCGACCACAAATATGCTATTTAGTTAACTATCCTATGAAAAAAAAGGTAGCTTGCTTCTCAAAAGATTTGCCTGTAGGTGTGATCCTTGCATCGGCGGTAGCTTATTGGCTTTTGTTGTATTTGTGTTGTGCTGTTATGCGGTGGATGGTGTTTTGTGGAAACGTTTATTAAATATTGCTATACTCGATGTGTTAGTGTAATTAGGGAGGCGATGGAAGTGCAGCTTTTCCACGGGCACGACGAAAAACTTAAATGCCCCTACAAGGGATGCGAAAAACAATTTGACAAGCCGACCGTCATAACAGACACATCCATGATTCCCAGACAAACGCATTACGCTTGCCCCTACTGCATGTCCAAACTCGACATAGTAACTGAAAACACCAAAATAATAAGCATCAAACCAACCGAATACCCCATGGTCTTCGATTCACCCGCTAAATGCGCTCACTTCAGCGGACTCCTACATGCACCGGGAGAAAGCATGCTTACACAGGACGAATGCTTAATCTGCCCCAAAGTCCTCCAATGCGACAAACGCAAAAAATAGACGCGCTTCAGCTTGTTGCTAATTCGATTGGTTTGTGTTAATTTCTGCTATCTTGCTATCATGGCGACGGGTCTGGTTTTTTCGGGTCTGTTCAGTCTTAAAGCTATCACTGCCGTCAGAAGCATGGCGATCATGCAGAGCAGCGCATGTATTGCGAGCGGGAATCCCCATTCAGCCGTGGGAGTGTCAAAACTGGCATTATGATTTTGCCCAAACCAACCAAACTGCTTCTAAACTGCAGGTAGCCAAACACTGCCGTTGAGCAAGCTTACAACGCTGTTTTGTGGAATTTGAGGTTTCTACGCCTTGAGACTGAACTGATTGTTAGCCTGGCATGTTGCCTGATTATTCTGCGGGTGGAAAAATGGAAGCAAATATCATATTATGCAGGTGTATATAATACACGGGTTTTGCAAAAAGTTGTTGTTACGTTTTTACCGCTTAACCTGAAATTCCCTTCTTGGCTGACTTTCCATTTTTGAAACAGTTTTCGTGACAAAATTTTGAATATTGTTTAAAAAATTTGCCGTGATAATAATAACATGAGCTCAACAAAACTGACCTCATAAAAGAAATAATCAGTAACGATGCCGAAGGTGCCCAAATCGGAAACAAACATGAAAGGATGAAAAAAACATGAAAAATCTACAAATCCTAATAATTGTATTTTTCATTTCGTTAGCAATTTTCGCGTTAACTAACATCCAAGTTCATGCCGACGGCGTGACCCAGCCAATCAAGGTGACCATGAGCGATTCAGCTCCGTCTGCCACAGTTACCATAACTGACCTCACCAACCCCGGTGCTCCTTCACCCAGCACTTTCTCATCGGATGGAAGTGTGTATTTGATCAACGGCATGAGCAGCGGAGATTCCTTTACTTTGTCTTTCTCTAACGACGCTGGCAGTACTCAAGACGGCTTTAGCGTGTCAAGCGTCTTCTCATCAACTTCAATCACGTACTCGGTTTCAGGTAGCGAACTCGATGTGACGGCGTATGAGCAGGTGTCGAATAATTTCACTGTGACTGGGCTTTCAGGCGCTGATTCTGTTACTTTGGCAGGCACTTACTTGGGTGTTGATTCATCGCCTATTGTGATTCTTAATACTGCTAATGATTGGAACGCTTCTGCTTGGAGTGATTATGGTTATGCGGTTACTTTCCCAGCTTCCTCAGCATCTAGTACTGGAACTGAGCGTTGGTCTATTGGAAGTGAGTACTCTACGGGGGCTTTGACTGCTGGCGGAGGCTCTTATTCAGAGGCGTATGTTCACCAGTTCTATTTGACGGTGACTTCTGCTCATGGCAGCCCAACTGAGAGTTCTCAGTGGGTTACAGCTGGCACCGACTTCACCGTCTCAGTGACGGCTCCAGACATAGTTACCTCTGGCTCTGAGCAATGGAACTTAACTGGCCTGATAGTTGACAGCTCACCCGCAACATTGAGTAACTCTGCAACCTTCAACGATGTTGACGCGGCTTATTCTGTGCAGTTTGACTGGACTCATAACTTCTACATCACGGTTACCAGCACTCACGGCAGCCCAACTGAGAGTTCTCAATGGGTTACGGCGGGTAGCCCCTTCAGTGTTTCAGTGACGAGTCCAGATGTGGTTACGGCAGGTCAGGATGAATGGGTTGTTTCTGGTCCGAGCACTCAGAGTATTGCGAGTGTTAGCGGTCCTGAGACTTTGACGTTCTCTTGGACTCTTCAGTACAGTTTGACTATGGCTACGAATTATGGGTCGACTTCTCCGAGCGTTGGGGTCAGCTGGCATGATGCGGGTTCAGGCTTGGATATTTCTGCGACTGCTCCTACAGCAGGGTCTGGCGAGAAATACGTTTGGAACGGCTGGACTGGGATAGGTTCAGGAAACTATACGGGCACGGATAACCCGACTACTGGCAGCGCCGTCACTATGAATGGGCCCGTCAACGAGACTGCTTCTTGGACTCTTCAGTACAGTTTGACTATGGCTACGAATTATGGGTCGACTTCTCCGAGCGTTGGGGTCAGCTGGCATGACGCAGGCTCAAGCTTAGACATCACCGCAACCGCCCCCACAGCAGGAGCTGGCGAGAAGTACGTTTGGAACGGCTGGACAGGAGTTGGAACCGGAAGTTACACGGGTACCGATAACCCCACAACCGGCAACGCCATCACTATGAATGGACCAATCAACGAGACTGCTTCATGGACCCACCAGTACGAGGTGACTTTTGTTGTTAGTCCCTCTGGAAGTGGATCAACATCTCCTGCTGGCACCAATGTTTGGGAGGATACTGGTTCTCTTAGCATATCTGCCACAGCAAACAGTGGTTACTCGTTCTCAACTTGGTCAAGCAATACTGGGTCAATCACTTTTGCTGATGCAAACTTTGCAGATACCACGGCAACAATAAACGGCCCCGGCAATATCACGGCGACTTTCACTCTCACCACTACTACGACGTACTCGGTTACGTTCACTCAGACAGGTTTGCCTGCAGGAAAATCTTGGAGTGCCACATTCAATGGTGTGTTACTGTCTTCAAAAACGTCTACAATAGTCTTCAGAGGCATCGCTTCCGGAAGCTACTCGTGGAGTGTATTAACTCCCATAGCCGGCAGCACCGGAATCCGGTACCAAGCATCCCAGGCGTCAGGAACAATGAGCGTCCCATCCCAAACCACACAAACCATAACATACACGACTCAGTATCTCGTCACCTTCGCCCAGTCTGGCGTTGGAAGCGACTTCAGCGGGACCTTAGTGACTATTGACGGCAACAACTATGCGGCACGCGCTCTACCAGCCTTATGGTGGAACAGCAGTTCAAGCCACAGCTTCGCATTCGAATCTCCACTGGTCGTAACAGCAAACGGCAAACAATACGTTTGGGCATCCACAACGGGACTCTCAACCCTCCAAAGCACCGCCTTCACAGTTTCCGCACCCGGAACCATAAACGGCCACTATCAAACCCAGTACTGGCTAACGACGTCCACGAACTTTGGCACCGTTAATCCCTCAAGCGGATGGCATAATGCTGGCTCTACTGTAACGATTTCAGCCACTGCCCCTAGTACAGGCAGTGGTGAGCGGTACCTCTGGCACGGTTGGAAAGGAACAGGCTCAGGAAGCTACACGGGCACTAACAACCCAGCTATCCATGCCGTCACCATGAATGCTGCCATCACTGAGACTGCTTCGTGGACGCATCAGTACCAAGTTACCGTGACAGCTAGCCCCACTGGAGCAATAGGTGGAACATTTGCAGTTACATACACAATGAGTGGAACCACATATACACACCAACAGCATAATACGCCATGGACCCAATGGACCGATGCTTCCACAACCGTAACCGTCAGCAGTCCGCAGAGTCCTTACAAAGGCTATACTTTCAGTAGTTACACAAATAACCCGGCGACTATGAACTCGGCTCAAACAATAACATTGATGTACTATGGAGCCCTTAACCACTTCGTCTTCAACACTATTAGCACTCAGACTGCTGGCACTGCTTTCAGAATAACGATTACCGCTAAAGACGCGTATGGCAACACAGTTACAAGCTATGATAGTTCAACGACTTTGACTGAAACCGGCGGCGGTGCAGGCGGAACTGTCAGTATATCACTGGTGACCTTCACTAACGGCGTATATACTGGAAATGTTTATGTGACCAAGTCAGGTACAGGCGTCACCATTACTGCGACACATGGCAGCACGCGCAGTGCGAGCAACACGTTCACAGTGAATCCAGGCGCCCTCAGCACCTTCGTCTTCAACACTATTAGCACTCAGACTGCTGGCACTGCTTTCAGAATAACGATTACCGCTAAAGACGCGTATGGCAACACAGTTACAAGCTACGCCAGCTCGGTTGGCTTCTCGGCTTCCACCGGAATTGGGACGATCACTCCTACGAGCACAGGTACTAGCGGCTGGTTGAACGGCGTATGGTCGGGCTCCGTGACGCTTACCACGACCAGTTCAAGGGTCACCATTACTGCGAACGATGGCAGCGGTCACACCGGTACAAGCAATCCGTTCATCGTGCGTATCTGACCTGATACATCTCTCTACCAACAAATATCCATTACTCATCAATGGTGGACGGCGCACTTCACGCTCTGGTCGAACAAAACCCTAACACCAGTTTAACGAAGTTTGTAAGGTACAACACAAAAATAGTCCTGAGAAAACTGAACAGAAGATGACTTTCAACAGAGCGCCAAAAGGAAGCGTGCTTGCTCTTTTCGGTTTTTTTTTGGTTTCCGTCGGCTAGCTTGGTCTAGTTAAAGATTTATGTTCATTGAGCCTGATGAAGATTGTTTCTTTGTGACTTCTACGTGTTCTATCACAATCACCGCTCCAATAACTACTCGGTGGTCAACATCTCCAGTTATTGATACTCCAAGTTGGTCTCTTACAGATACCCATTTCTTGTGAACAGAAGCAACTGGAACCCCAGCGACCTCCATCTGGTACTCATGCTCGGTGAAGTTTCCGTAGACTCGCATGAACTCTTCGCCGTTTTTTTCCACCCAGAATTCTTCCCCAACCAGCTTGACTATCTTCTTCTTTATTGTTCCCAGCGCCTCGCCGCCTGAGCCGTAAAAAGTAAAGTCATGCCGCAGCGAGAACACTTTGCCCTGCAAATGCATAAGCTCTAAGCCGTGGGTGTCCTTGACTTCAAACTTTGGCGGAACCTGAACGAGGCTGCCGTCGGCCTCGCCCAGCTTGTTGCCCTGCAGGTCTAAGAAGTCGTAGTGTTCGTGGGCTGAGAGGATTTTCTTTTTCATGATGAAATCGTTAGCTTCAAGCAGACTCATACAGGGTCACTGATGGAACAAGGGGCGGTTTATGCCTAAAAGCCTTTGCAACCACTAAACAGCAGCTTATCAATATTCTAAAAAAGCGATAAGACTATTTAACAAGTAATTCCCTAAAACTTTTGCTGATTAAAAGATGGCAACTGAAATTGTCGTTGGAAAGAGAGGTCGAATCACTATTCCCGCTGCAGTTCGCAAAAAATACAAAATAGAAGGCAGGCTTAAAATTATTGAAACCGAGGAAGGCATACTACTGCAACCTAAAAAGTCAATATGGGCGTCATTCTGGGACATGATAGGCGCATACTCAGACCCTGTTACCGCGGACAAATAGATAAGTTACTTGACGAGCTCAGGCATGAAGACGAAGATGAATAAAGCGTGAGTGTTTAGGGCTGTCAAGGGTGGGAAGAAGCGGCAAAAGACAGAATGATCGGGAGCAGACGCAAACGGGAGAGAACGCAGCCTGCAAACGCAGCAAGCCCTAAACCAAAAAAGCAACCCAAAACAAGACCTAACCAAAACTGCCCACCTATAGACCTACCCTGCTATTTGCGCCAAAAAACCAACCACAAAAAGCAGTCAGCAACCAAAAGCCCCCCACTAACCCCCTCAACAGAAAGTACAACCGCCCAAATTCAAAGCTAAATGTTTATATTCCCGTTGGGTTTTTGCTTATTTCCGAAAATAGATAAAGTTCTTGTAATGTAGGGATAATATATGGCGTATTTAACAACAACAGGTTCAGGACAACCGGTATTGATTCTTAAAGAAGGAACAACCCGGAGCAGGGGTAAAGAAGCCCAAAGAAACAATATAATGGCTGCACAAGTAATCGGTGAAGTACTCAAAACCACATTAGGCCCAAGGGGCATGGACAAAATGCTCGTTGACAGCCTAGGCGACATAACAATAACAAACGACGGTGCAGCAATCCTAAAAGAAATTGACGTTGAACACCCAGCAGCAAAAATGATGGTTGAAATCGCCAAAACACAAGACGACATGGTTGGCGACGGAACCACAACTGCAGTCGTCCTCGCAAGCGAACTGCTCAAAAAAGCTGAAGAACTATTGGACCAAAACATTCACCCAATAATTCTAGTAAGCGGCTACCGAAAAGCATCGCAAAAAGCAATCGAAATCATGAACAAAATGGCTATTCCACTTGACGTAAACGACCGCAAAACACTTCTCAAAGTCGCATTAACTTCAATGAGCAGCAAATCAGTAGGCTCAGCAAGGGAGCACCTAGCAGAAATATCCATTGACGCAGTCAAGCAAATTGCAGAGCAACGCGGCGACAAAACTATAGCTGACATAGACAACATCCAACTCGTCAAGAAAACAGGTAAAAGCCTCATTGAAACCCAACTTATCAGAGGAATAATCATTGACAAAGAAGTCGTTAATCCAGGAATGCCAAAGACAAAAGAAAACGCAAAGATCCTCCTCTTAGATATAGCACTAGAAATAGAGAAAACAGAAATGAGCGCTGAAATCCGCATCAAAGACCCATCACAAATGAAAGCATTCCTAGACCAAGAAAACAACATGATGCAGAACATGGTTACAAAAGTCAAAGCCTCAGGCGCAGACATAGTTTTCTGCCAAAAAGGCATCGACGACATGGTTCAACACTTCCTAGCCAAAGCTGGCATAATGGCAGCAAGACGCGTGAAAGAGTCAGACATGGAAAAACTCGCAAGAGCAACAGGCGGAAGAATAATCAGCGACTTAGACGACCTCAAACCAGCAGACCTTGGCTTGGCAGGCTTAGTGGACGAGCGCAAAATCGGCGACGACAAAATGATATTCGTCGAAAAATGCAAAGACCCACACAGCGTAGCCATACTGATCCGCGCGGGACTCGAACGCATGGTTGACGAAGCAGAAAGAGCCATAATCGACTCACTATCAGTAGTCTCAGACGTAATCGAGAACAACAAAATCGTTGCAGGCGGCGGAGCAGTAGAAATTGAAGTAGCTAAAGAATTACGCAAGTACGCAACCAAAGTCGGTGGAAGAGAACAATTAGCCGTTGAAGCATTCGCAGACGCAGTAGAAGTAATTCCACGTACACTCGCAGAAAACGCAGGTCTCCAACCAATAGATATCCTTGTCGAACTACGCTCAAAACACGATGCACCAGAAGGCAAAAACATAGGCATCAACGTTTTCACAGGCAAACTGCAAAACAGCGTCGAAGAAGGAGTCATAGAACCACTAGTAGTCAAAGAACAAGCCATCAAATCCGCAGCTGAATCAGCAGCCATGATACTACGCATAGACGACGTCATAACAGCCAAATCACCAAAAGGCGGTCCAGGTGGCCCAGGCGGCGGAATGCCTGGCGGTCCTGAAGGCGAAGAATAAAAACTCAATTTCTTAATTTTTCTTTTTTAATTTTAGCTGCTTTATTGATAAATTATTACAAGAGAACTATATGCGCACCTGCAGATTATAACCATCTTGTTTTTGTTTCTTTGGGAGGCGTTCCCATGACTGCTATAGTAAAAAACGCTGGAGTAGCCACTGACAGGAATGGCTGCTTAACTGTTGATCGCCAGCAAAGAACAAGTATTGAAGGAGTTTTTGCAGCTGGGGATTGTACTTGCGGCGGAATGCAAGTGGTCACGGCGACTGGAGAAGGAGCGATGGCTGCAATGCGGGCTTCAGCGCATGTTAGAAAAGTTAATGCCTAGTTGCAGCAAAAGTTGTCTGCATGCGAACTTTTGATTCATGAATTTTGCCCGATGCGCCTGAATTTTTTATTCATCTAATGATTAATTTTTAATACTTCTAGTGTGCATTCAAATGAAACAGGGGTAAAGGGTTGACAAGCATAAAAAAACGGTTAGACTACGTCCTAAACCAGCTATCGCAAATGGACAGTGAGCCTGACGAAGAAGCTTCCAGCAACGTTGCTGCGGAATTATCAATCATTAAAGGCGCATTTAAAGAATCTGACCGCTTTCCAGTTTGCTGCTTCACTTATGATGCTTGTTCCAGAATTGTTTGTGATGTTAACGGTCCATTAGCAACCGAGGAATTCATGAAGAAATGCAGGGAATGCCAAGCTCAAATTAAAGAAGCACTCTTAATTCTGCAACCAAACTGATTTATCGCCTGAAGCGCAAAATCACAATGGTTGTTATGGTGTGGTTACAGTCACACATGTTTAAAGCGTGCCTTCCATGTTAAATTTCCTCGGTGAAAAGTAGAATGCAAAAAAACATGCAAAAATACCTAGTTTTAATAAAGGTGAACCCATTGAAAACTGAGGCTTTCTTTAACTCTATCTCATCCATGTCAAGGCAACCAATGCAAGGCGTAAACGTTAACGCTTCCTACAATGTCTTTGGAAACTGGGACATTGCCGTATGGTTTGAAGCCGACAGCAACGATAATGCACTACACTTTGTAGGCGACAAAATCCGCTCAATCGACGGCGTAACTGAAACACTCACAATGCCCGCAACAACTATCAAAGAATACAGGTAAAAAAAAACAATTTTTTTCTTTTTTCTCTTTTTTTAGTTTTTCGGGTTTGGTTTTTTCTGATTTTTTTAAGTTGCGACTTTTCGGTTTTTTTAAGTTGCGACTTTCCGGGTTGGTTGTTGCATCTTGAATTCGAGAAGCGGTTGCTGTCAAACGCTTAGTGGTTTAGCTAAGGTTTTTATGATGCATTGGAAATTATCTTTCCCTGCAACACCTTGGGGCTGTCGGCTAGCTTGGTCTAGGCTTGTAGACTTGGGCTCTATAGACCCCGGTTCAAATCCGGGCAGCCCCACCAAGTTCATTTAGTTCTCAGATAATTCGAAATCAAAAATAAAAAGTTATATTTATTTTCTAAAATTTTATCTTTTTTAGAAATATAATTTAGAAAGCCAACCTTACGATTTCTTCTGGCGCTTCTACTTCTCTTTTAATGCGGGCATTGTCTTAATTGCCCATTCAATTTTTGTGGAGTAGATTTCACGCAGTTTGGGAGAAGTGTTGGGTTCTTTAGCCTTTGCAAGCATACGACGTTTGGATCTATTAGCCGCGCTATTTCGTTTGGGCTGTCCTTTCCTTTTCGTTTTATAATTTTCAGGGTTCATATTCAATCGCTGCTAGTTCAAAGCTTGATACCTAACATATAGAAGTTTCGTAACCTTTTTGATTTAGCGCGCTTGCCAGAGAAACAAAAAATAAGTTTCGACGTTTCTGTGTGTGCACACCGCCATATCTTATTTTTTGGTAGAATCAAACTTTTTAGGCGCTTAAGCTATTTTGCTGATATGAACCGCAGTCTGTCTTGGGAAAGAAAAGTCCTTTCAAACGGGTTAACTGTATTGTTGTATCCACGTTTGTCGGGGTTGACGGCTCAATTGTCTGTTGCGATTAAATACGGATCAAATGATGACGCCGATGAAAAATCGGGCAATGCTCATTTTCTTGAGCACATGTTAGTAAGCGGCTCCCAAAGAAGAATAAAGCTTCATCATGAAATAGAGAAATTGGGCGGATGCTCAGATTTTGAAACCTCTGACGAATTCACTTTCAGTTCAATGGATGTTTTATCTGGAAAAATTGCTGAAGCTTCAAAGGTTCTTTCAGAGCTTCTTTTTGATTCTACGTTCGAAAAAGACAAGCTTGAGCTTGAACGTAAGGTAATACTAAATGAGATTGCTGAAGATCATGATAATCCTCAAGAGCTAATTAGAGAAACATTAATCAAATGTCTTTTCAAAAATCATCCGCTAAGAAACCCAATTCTAGGTTTAAAAAAGACAATAAATCAGTTTACGATGGGCAACATAGAGAAAGCGCATCAAAATTATTATGTTCCACAAAACATGATACTGATACTGACTGGAAATTTTTCAAATAAAGATAAAGAAACCGTTCTCAGAGAATTTCAAGATAGAGAAAACAATGGCTCAATATCAAGAAGAAACCGCAAGCTTGAAGAAAGTAAACCTAAAAAAGAAGTAATAATCAAAAAATCTGGCTTAACTCAAGCCTACCTAAGTTTTGGTCTTAGAACAGCTCCAACCCGAGATATTGATACGCCATCATTGGACCTAACCGAATCGCTCTTGGGAATAGGCGAAAGCTCTAGGTTATTTGTGGAATTACGCGAGAAAAGAGCCTTAACATATGACTTTGACGCAATCAATGTGTCGGGTTTGGATTATGGCTATTTCTCTGTAACCTGTCCAGTTGGAACAAAGTCACTTAATCTTACTCAAACACTGATTCGAGATGAGCTGCAAAAAATCAAAAACCATCCACCGACAAAAAACGAATTGGACAAAAGTAAAAACTTGTTGCTTGGAACCATATTCAGAACAATAGACAATTCTCATGAATTACCCAGACTACTTGCCTATGATGAAATCCACTTTGAAAACGAAAACTCCCTAATAGACTACACTAACAAGATAAATTCATTAACAGAACTAGACATAACAGAAGTAGCAAACAAATATTTTCAAGACAAAAACTACTCAACAGCAATTCTAACACCCAAGAAATAACACATAAAGAAAGCATACGCCAAACCCGAAAACATTCCAAGGAATCCCGCATGGAAGGTTCCGTGAAATGAAAAGCGAGGTTCTGACTTAGGAACAGTTTATTGCTGCGTGTTGAACATGGGACTTGAGATTATCATGTCCGCTGTTGCTCTGTTACAGGCAGTTGGAATATTGTACAGTACTGCCATTCTAAGAAGAGCTTTAACATCAACATCATGAGACTGAGACTCCAAAGGATCCCAAAAGAATATCAGAATATCCAGTTTCTTATTTGCAATCAAAGCTCCAATCTCCATATCTCCACCATAAGGTCCGCTCTTTAGCAGATTTATCGGCAATCCTGTTTTTTCAATTATATGCTCACCAGTGCTTCCTGTTGCGTACAGGTAATAGTGAGATAATGTTCCTTTGTTGAAATCACACCACTCAACCATATCCTTTTTCTTGTTATCATGTGCTACAAGAGCAATAGTTCTCATATCGTTCAATTCCAATTGTATTAAGTCTAAATGGCGCATCAAATAAAAACATACAGTGGATTTTCATCTTATTTGTTGAAGCCCTGTCATATTTGTAAAGTGCAAAAAGAAGCCATAGCAGTCTTTTAGTACTTTTAGCGCGTGCGCTCCTTAGGCTACCGTCTTTCGGAATAAATACTAGAACAGCATTATCGAAATGATATAGAATATTCCTGCTAGAAAGAAAGACGCTGCAAGAAGCCCCAAAGCCGTCAGGTAGGCGCCTACAAAGCTGCTTAGCGCGTTGGGCGAACTCCACATGCTCCACGGGGCTTCTAAAAACAGAAACTGCATGGAGAAACGCCTTATCTTGGGTAACTAACCTATATAGTCAACAGCGCAATAGTTTACGATTGTCGGGATTATTCAAGAAAGAGTAAAACCTGCGCCGAGAAGAACATACTTTTTCAAGACAATCTCTGGCAAACAACATCAGGAGGGGGAAGTTTGAACCAAAAAAAGGCGACGATAATGGAGTACCTCGCGTTTCTTTCCGTAAAACAAGGTATCTACCTTGCAGAGCTTTACCAAGCCATGGTTGTAGCCAGAGAAAAAGGAAAAACCACATGTCAAAATCTAATGGTTGAATACCGTTGCAGCCTAAAAGACAAGGCCGTCTTTCTAATTACCAAAGACACCAAAGTAATAGTGCAGTTTCGAGTTGCTGAAGAGCTTCTCCTGAGAAAAGACATCTGCTTCGAAAACTGGATGGACACCGACAAAATACGCAGACAAATGAACAGACAAAATACATCACCAAAACAATCCACTCTGGTTCAAGACCTGCGGCATGGAATGAAAAAAGTTAACATAGAAGCTAAAGTTCTCGAGACTCCAACGCCCTCAACAGTCCAAACACGGTACGGAAACAGCGCCAAAGTGACCAATGCTTGGATAGCGGACGAGACAGGAAAAATTAAGCTTTGTCTCTGGAATAAACAGGTAGACTTTGTTAGTGTGGGCGACACAGTACAGATTAAGAACGCTTCAGTTTCCACATTTAAAGGTGAAAGACAACTGCGGCTCGGAAAAACTGGAACAGTCAACGTACTGCAAAACCGGGTCGATTGATAAAACAAGACCCAAGCTGTCGCGAAAAATAGAATCTACACTTAAGCTACCAATTTTGGACTATAAGCATTCATTTGCTGCCTTTGCCCCTATTCGGTTAATCTTTATTTTCACCAATGTTGCTGTTCAGCTTGCGGTTAGAAATCCAGTTTGCTTTAAATGACTACTCTTGGGTAGAGTTTAGCTCCGATTAGCACCAAGGCTATCATGACTACGAAGAGCACAAGCAAGTCAAAGCCAACCCCGTAAGTGCTTACTCCGCCTACGATCATAAGTCCACGCAAGGCATCTACTGCATATGTGAGGGGATTAACTTGCGCAACAATTTGCAGCCAACGAGGCATCATTGATAATGGGTAAATGGCGTTGCTTGCAAAGAACAAAGGCATGGTCAATACTTGACCTACACCCATGAAGCGTTCACGCGTCTTCACCAGAGAAGCTATAATGAGTGAAAACGTTGAGAACAAAGCCGAAGCCAATATTGCAACGACCACCACCAATGTTAGGTTTATTGGATTCCAGTTTATGCCTACGCCAATCAACACAGCCAGTACATAGATGATTGCTACTTGAGAAAGCGCCCTGACCCCCGCTGACAATGCCTTACCAAGAACCAACGCTTGCCGGGGAGTAGGACTAACCAGAAACTTATGAAGAATGCCTAGGTCTCGTTCCCAGATAATAGCGATACCGTAGAAAATGGCTATAAAGAGCACGCTTTGAGCCAGAATTCCAGGCGTTATGAAGGATATGTAAGATAGATTGCCAGTGGGTATGATATGCAACCTTGTGAAGACTTCCCCGAAGATCAGTAACCAGAGCGCGGGTTGCACAGCACGGGTAATCAGCTCAGTTGGGTCATGGCGAAGTTTCCGTACCTCCATTTCGGCTATGCTCAACGTCTTATTGAAGAAGGAAACAACCGAATTGACCGCATTTTTCACCTTATCCATGATCATTTTAGCCGAGCCTCCTCGCCGTGCGCCTTGTCATGGTCGCTTCCCTATAGCTCCCCCCACTGTCGAGTTCTCCCCCACTGTAGTATACGAACACGTCATCGAGCGTAACGTTCTCCTTGTTTAGAGACGCCTTCAAATCGGCAGGTGCACCAATAACAGCCAATTTTCCTAAATGCATGATCGCCACCCTGAAGCATAGGTTGTCTGCTTCTTCCATGTAGTGCGTAGTAAGAAAGATGGTAGTGCCGTAGTCAGCTCGCAGTTTTTGGATATGATCCCAGACCGCTTTACGCCCTACTGGGTCAAGACCGATGGTGGGTTCATCCAAGAACAGAACCTTAGGATGGTGCAGCATGGATAGAGCTATCTCCAGCCGTCTGATCATGCCGCCCGAATAGTTTTTCACAAGCTTATCGCAGGCGTCGGTTAGCCCCATGAACTCCAGTGACTCGTCAATTCGTGTGGCGCGTTCACTTTTGGGGATATCATAAAGTTTGGCAAAGATCATGAGGTTTTCACGACCTGTGAGGGTGCCGTCAGCGGAGAGGACTTGAGGCACATAACCAATTAGTCTTCTTACGTTGCTTGCGTTATGCACAACGTCGAAGCCTCCGACATTTGCGCTTCCACTAGTCGGAGGTAGGAGGGTAGTTATCATTTTGATGACGGTTGATTTGCCTGCGCCGTTGGGACCGAGGAGACCGAAGATTTCGCCTTCATCCACCGATATGGTCAGGTCATCAACCGCCGTTAGCTGCCCGAAACGGCGAGTGAGGTGTTCAGTTGTGAGGATAGGCATAAGGTTACTTCACCACTGCTTGTGTTTGTGTGCCGTTTATGAAGACAGAGCGCATAGCTTTCATGGCTTTGGCAATGACTTCCCTGTCCTCAGCACTGAGGCTGGCTATTTTGTCTGCCAGATAGGTCAAGGTACCTCTGCGTGAAGTCTCCAAAATCATTAATCCATGATTCGTAACGCCTAATTTTACACGTCGTCTGTCAGCTGGATTATCTTCTCTTGTTAACATACCGCGGGCGATAAGGCCATCCACAAGCCTAGATGTTGAGGGCAGGGTCAGTCCCATATGATTTGCCACTGCCGAGAGCGAAGCGCCTTCATTGCGGTCCACAAAAGCTAAGGTGCGGAACTGAGGAACAGATAAATCAGGTGACCTTCGACTGCGCATCTCAGATCGTATGTCCTTCATGATGACTGGAACTACCTCAAGCAACTCACGGGCTGCCTCGTCTGAAGCAAGTATCATATTAATTGCCTTTTCTAATAATTAGCTAAGCTAAGCAATTAGTCTCGCTTAAATATGTTCCCCAAACATTTAAAAGAAATTTGTTGCCAAACCAAATCTTTCAATCAATTTCACAGTCGCTGCTTAGCTTGTGAGATGGCGTTTGGCTGTTTAACCCATACTTTGACTCTGCTTTGCACTCTTATTCTTGCCTCTGTTTGCATCAGTTTGATTTGTGCTTGGATAAATCTGTCGTCATTGCAGTTGAACTCTTTTCTTATGGCGTCTTCCAGCTTTGGCAATGAAATATGTTCAACAGAGCCAACTTGGTTCCAAAAGCGGTTTTGTATGTTTTCTCTCTTCTTTAACGCTTCCATCTCTGAATGAGTAGTCATTGCAATCGTTAAAAACGGTTTATAAACCGAATGATATCAACGTTGTGGGATCCAAAAAAAAATTCCAAATTTCAAGTTTCTTCTCTTGCGCAAAACGGCCATTCATTTTTCGCTTTGTGATGCTTTACGCATTCTTCACAGTTGCTATGGCGTGGGCAATCTTTTTTTGGGCAAGGACAATTAGGAGCAGACATTATGTAGAGAATCTCAGAACATTCCATATAATTGTTGCTAACGTTAAAAGAAGAACAAAATCCAGTATTTGCTGAACGTTCAAACAGACAGGGCATAGGATATAGAACCCACGTATTGTTTGAATCCTCACCGATTAATGGATATGAGAGCCTTTGGGCGGTTCAAACCCGGGCAAGCGCAATTCGAAGCCGCCGCTAATAGCTCAATCTCACTAATTACTTCTTAAATCGAACTTAATTTGCTATCAACTTTATAATAAGCGTGCTGCGTGGGTGTTTCTAAAATGGTTAAACTGGTTTTAAATCAGCCTTTTCATATTTCTTGTATGGACTTTTTCGATAAGCATATTTGGCAGTATTTGCGTTAAAATTGGCGGAATCAAAGAAGCTTTCTATAGAAGCGAGTGAAAGTTTGCTTTGAATTTTATTACTTAAGGTGTTTCAAGAGCGACCTGTCTTTTTCAAGATTTTACTGAGTCGCTTCTTTGGAAGTTTAGGTTTCTTCTGTCTTTCCTCTACGACCAAACATATTCCCACATCTTCATTGTTTTCGCTTCTTTTAAGGTTGGTGTCAGTCCATTTGATGCCATATGTGAACGTAATGAGGTTGCAGTAAATTCTGTTACCATCCACAAGGTTTGTGTTCACAAACAATCATAGTCCCTTTCCTTATCCACTTTTTCGAAGATTTCAAAAAAGCTAATTGCATTACATAAGTTGTGACTGCACCTATACAATCACAAGAAACTATAAAGTACTCTCAACAACTTCTTACAAAAACTGGTGAATTTTCAACGACAAAAACAGTTTTGTCTGAAAAGGAACTCCCAACCGAGAAGCCGAATCGCGAAAGTATCCTCAGAAATGTGCCCTATGAAACAGGATTCCATTTTTCAACAGAAAAGAGAGTTTACACAGGCATAACAGCCGTTAGCTTACCTGACTTTGCTTTGAAGCGGGAAACCATCGACGCTGACTCAATTCTCTTTCACTATCCCCGTGGAGACTTCCAAAAGTGGATACAAGACACACTTGGAGATAAGGAATTGGCCAACCGCATGTGCTTCATACAAGCCAACCTTTCTGGAGAAGAGCTAAGAAATCAATTACTCAAAATAGTGCAGAAACGGATCTCTGAGTTGAAATAACCCTAAACCCGTCGCGTCAACAATTACCTGACAATAAGACCATTTTGCGGGAGGGCTGAGTATTTTCAAAGGGCCTTTGCTTCTTTCTCGATACTTTGAAATTTCTCAATGCCGCCTAGAACGAGCAGCGCGTCATTTTCTTTGAGGGTGAAGCCTGGGTCGAAAATGTTCGTTACCACTGATTATTTCTTGCTTGTGTTGATTAAGGGCTTTCCTGCTTCTGAGAGTAGTAAGAGCGGGTCTAATTCTGAAAAACATTAATTAGTCGCTTACCTCTACTGAATGTTGAGGTTTTTTAAAATGGTATCTGAAAAAGTAATGCGTTTTCAAGGAAAAAATAAGGACCTAAACCAACTGTCACAGCAGATTGTTCAGCAACTATCAACTCAAGGCTACAAAACACAGTCAGCCACCGCACCTTTAGGAATAGTCATACAAGCGAAAAAAGCCGGGATTTTACGGGACATAATCACTGCGGACAGGGCGTTCAGCATCCTGATAACGGGGCAGCCGAATGATTTCTCAATCCACATAGGCGTAGGCAAATGGATCCAGAACATAGCAGTGGCAGCGGTTGAAGCTATCTTGCTGTCTTGGCTGTTTCTCGCTGTTGACGTGCCAGAAATGCTGTGGACTCAGCACGTAGAAAGAGGAATCGTCAAAGAAATAACGCAGGTCGTAGGTTAAACCAGAAAGAGTTCCTTTTTCTCTCCTCTCCCTTTTTTGTACCAAAATTAACCCAAGCTAAATTTACCTGTTGCCTCTCTAACGGTTAGGACTTGCATTTTTTCAAGTGCTTCTTCGATTTCATTCTTGAAACTTCCCCTCAAGTCTATTTTGAGCAGATTATTTGAGAGTCTAATTGTAAAATGGGGGTCGTCAACTTCTAGAACTGTGATTGTTTTAGGCATCGTATGTCCTACCTATTAAGCATGCTAACAGATTGACATTGAAGACTTTATACTTACCTTCTCATCCTACGTCAATCAAACTACTTTAAAAATCGTTAAGGGTCATCTGAGTTAAGACAAAAGTATCATAAGCTTGGAAACATTAAAAAGCAGTAGTGTCATGAATTTTGTCTATTCTGTAAATATACCATCTATTCGGTTAGTAGAACAGAAGGCTTGTCAGTGAAATCCGAAGAGTCAAAAAACCCGTCTGAACAAGAAACTGCATATTCAATCTACGTTAAGACTGGACTATCCACGGAAGAAGTAGCGAAAAAGCTTCAACAGTATGGTCCTAACGAAATTCCTGAAAAGAAAGCTAGTTCTTTTCGCAAGTTTTTGGGCTATTTCTGGGGACCCATTCCCTGGATGATAGAAATTGCCTCAGTACTGTCAATAATTATACAGCACTATGACGATTTTGCGATTATTTTCACGTTGCTAATTGTAAACGCTGTGGTGGGATTTTGGCAAGAACGGAAAGCTGACAACGCCATAGAATTATTGAAAAAACGGCTTGCCCCTAAAGCCCGAGTGCTAAGAGACGGAACATGGCATGAGATACCTTCAAAGGAACTTGTCCCTGGGGACATCGTCCGGGTCCGCTTGGGCGACATTGTCCCTGCTGATGTTAAACTTATAAAAGGCACCTACTTGCTCGCGGATGAATCCGCGTTAACAGGAGAATCCCTGCCAGTAGAGAAACACGTTTCTGACATAGCTTATGCGGGAGCTATCATTAGGCAAGGCGAAATGGACGCTTACGTCGTGGCAACAGGAATAAGCAGCTTCTTTGGCAAAACCGCCAAACTGGTGGCAGAAGCCAGAACCGTAAGCCACTTCCAAAAAGCAGTCATAAGAATAGGAAACTACCTGATCATCCTCGCGGCAATAATGGTTTCCGCAGTTGTCATCGCATCGCTTTTTCGACATGTCAACCCATTAGTTATTATGCAGTTTGCACTGGTTTTGGTTGTAGCTTCGATACCTGTAGCTTTGCCTGCCGTTTTGACAGTCACAATGGCTGTTGGAGCAATCGTCCTCGCCAAAAAAGAAGCTATCGTGAGCAAGCTAGTTTCAATTGAAGAAATGGCTGGAGTTGACGTGTTATGCTCGGATAAAACAGGTACCATAACGAAGAATGAACTTACTGTTGCAGAAGCGCAAGCCTTTGACAAATTCGAAATTGATGATGCGCTCTTGTATGGAACATTGGCGTCTAGGGAAGAAAACCATGATCCCATTGATGATGCTGTCATCGCTAAAGCCAGGTCGGTCAGCGCAGTTACAGATGTTCTTGGTCGATACAACGTGGTTGATTTTAAGCCGTTTGACCCTGTTTTGAAGAGGACGGAAGCCACGGTGGAGAGCCGTGATGGTGGGCGCTTCAGAGTGGCCAAGGGTGCGCCGCAAGTTGTTTTGTCTCTTGTTTCCAATAAGACAGAAATCGAAGATAGAGTTAACGAAGTTGTAAACACTTTCGCAATCAAGGGTCATCGAGCGTTAGGCGTAATTAAGGGAGACGAAGAGGGCAACTGGCAATTTGTTGGGCTTCTTGCAATTTACGACCCGCCCCGCGAAGACTCTGCCGAGACAATAAAAACAGCCCAGCAGATGGGCATAAACGTCAAGATGGTCACTGGCGACCACATTGCAATAGCCAAGCAGATTGCCCAAGAAGTTAATCTGGGCACAAACATAATACCCGCTTCCGATTTCATAGACAAACCAGACAGCGAAGCAAAAGACATTATTGAAAATGCGGATGGTTTTGCCCAAGTTTTTCCTGAGCACAAATACCGCATAGTTGAGTTACTTCAGGGAAAAGGACACATTGTCGGCATGACAGGCGACGGAGTTAACGATGCTCCTGCATTAAAGAAAGCGGATGCAGGGGTTGCCGTTGACGGAGCCACTGACGCGGCTAAATCCGCAGCGGACGTGGTGCTAACCAAGCCGGGGCTTTCAGTCATCATCGACGCGATAAAAGAGAGCCGCAAGATTTTTGAACGCATGACCAATTACGCCGTCTACCGCATCGCCGAGACTTCTCGAGTACTGATTTTCATTAGTCTTGCAATTCTTGTTTTTAACTTCTATCCGGTGACGGCAGTTATGATAGTCATTTTGGCATTGCTTAATGACATGCCTATCATGACCATTGCATACGATAATGTGAGGGTGCAAGAGAAACCCGTTCGCTGGAACATGCGAGGCGTATTGATCGTGGCTTCTCTGCTTGGCACAACAGGTGTCGTTTCAAGCTTCGGGCTCTTAATGATTGGCTTATACGTATTCCACTTAAGCGTTAGTACGCTGCAGACGCTGATTTTCCTAAAAATGGCTGTTGCTGGGCACCTGACTATTTATTTGGCGCGCACTGGAGTGAACCACTTCTGGAAACGCCCACTCCCAGCCAGTATTCTCTTTGTAGCCACAGAGGGGACTCAAGTTGTTGGCACATTGTTCGCTGTCTTCGGTGTATTTATGAATCCGATTGGGTGGGGATTCGCCGCCTTCGTCTGGGGTTATGCATTGCTCAGTTTCCTAATAACCGACCAGCTAAAGATCCACTACTTCAAATTAATGGGGCACGAAGAAGCAATATCAAACAGACAACAACCTTACGTTGCTTCATCTATATTTTCTCATATTAAACAATCCTTTTTCAAAAATCTAAAAAAATCTTCCAGCTCTAAAAATGAAGAGATCCATGCCTATCATCTGTAGAAAGGGCAAAATAAGAATTTAGCACCATTTTTGACAACTGCTAATTTTGGGACAGCCATGTGCGCGCATTCTTCTGTTCAGAACTTTGTTTCGCTATTTTCTTTGACGCTTCCTGAAAGTTTAGTCTCTTCCAGTTTTGACATAATTTCTATGTTGTAGACTCGCCAGACGTCTTCTCGCGTGATTATTCCTATCAGCTTCGTGCTGTCCCCTGGCTCAACAACTGGCAGGCGTCCGATTTGGTTACTCGTCATCTTGCCAAAAGCAGTATAAAGACTTTCATCAGGAATCGTTGTGATCAGCTCTTTCGTCATTACGGAGCTCACCATGGTCGTAGCTCTCTGCTCTGGATTAACTTTAAGAACATCCGTAAGTGTGACCATACCAACAAGTTTGCCGTTATCATCCAAGACTGGCATACCTTTTATTGTGTTCTTTGCCATTATCTCAGCGACCTCTGAAAGCGGTGAGTTGAGGGCAGTTGTAGTGACCTTTTTGGTCATTGCGTCTTTGACAAAGAGCTTCTGCATTAGAGGAGTAGAGTATTCACTTCTGTGGGCAGGCGAATCAGCTCTTGATTGAACTTGGCTTCTATAGATCGTATACTTTCCTGTGATTACATATGCGAGGGTAGTGGCTATCATTGAGGGAACCAGCAGAGTTAATCCTCCAGTCATTTCGCTAACCATAAGTATGACTGCAATAGGCACCTTGCCCACGCCTCCGAAAAACGCCATCATCCCCACTATAACAAATGCTGCAATGACAGGACCGAAGTTTGGCAAGAGCCCGTTTAGAAATATCCAGAGTGATGCGCCTAGCAAGCCGCCTATCACTAGAGCTGGTGCGAAGACTCCTCCGCTTCCTCCTGAACCAACTGTAAGAGACGTCGCAACTATTTTGGCTACAATGATTATTGGAATCAAAATGATAGGGAGTAAGACAAAGTTGCCGCTCATCGCTATCTGAAGCCAACCATACCCCATGCCCAGCACTTGCGGAAGAAACATTCCAATAATACCAACTAAAAATCCGCCCAGAGCCGGCTTCAAGAAACGCGGCATCCCTAGACGCTGAAAAAGAGCACGCGTGCCGTAGAACCCTTTAACGTACACGATGCCCACTAAACCGCAAACTATACCCAAGACAGCGTAAAAGGGCAGATAAAGCGGGTCATTGAAAGCACCTAGCTTCATGTAGCCAAATATAGGCGTCCATCCTGCATATGACGCGAATATACTATATCCCACGGTCGAAGCTATGAAAGCTGGCAGCAACGTCTCCACCTCAAAGTCTCCCATGTAAAGAATCTCAGCGCTCAGTATGGCCCCTCCAAACGGCGCCTTGAAGATGGAGCCAATTCCTGCACCTATGCCGACTGCAACTGCGATTCTTCTGTCTTTTGAGCTGAGATGAAGTCTCCTGCTCAGGAAGGAACCGAAGCCTGCCCCTATCTGCGCTGTCGGGCCTTCCCTGCCTGCACTTCCTCCTGAGCCGATCGTTATTGCTGAGGCTGCAAGCTTAACCAAAGGTGTTCTGGATCGAATCTGACCATCTTTATTGTGAAAAGCATCTATTGCCGCGTCAGTTCCATGACCCTCGGCTTCTGGCGCAAAGCCATAAACGAGTATACCACTGCAAAGTCCTCCAACAGTAGTTACCAACGGAATCAACCAAAGACGGGATGAGACTAATCCCAAGCTTCCGCCTTCTCCGACTGGCGAAGGAGCAAAAAAACCAGCAACATCGCCGAGCAGAACCGTGCTTACAAGTCTAATTGCTTCATAGAAAACAATACTTCCTAATCCGCAGATCGTACCTATCAAAAGAGCGATCGGAACCCATTTTCTAAGATAACCAAGCTCGCGAGAGGCACTGGGTGACTTCACTTGTTCTTATCCTTCTCGAATATCCACTGCACATTGAAGTCGGATATAAACGGCACGCACGGCAATATCTAAACGGTTTAAAAAAATAGAGATATCGACTCATTTTCCCGCACGCATGTGTGTTCTGTCGGATGCGAGCAAGAGAGCTATTAGTCCACCAGGCGATAGTACGTGCATGTTCGTCGGGTTAGTCTTATCTTCATGAAGCTTTATGAAAGCAACCCCTCTTTAAAGACAGCGACATATCTTTTATTGAGAAAACTATAGAAATATGCTTGCAAATTATGGCTATGAAGGACTAACATGGCTCACGTTATTCACTCATTAAAAAGACTCGTCTTTTACTTAATAATCATAGGGATCTTAAGCATAGGTACTCTTTACGTTTTTCACCTGTTCATTGCTGAACCCATAAGCTTATCCAAGCTAATTGAGCAAGCCGTAAGCATAATCATCAGTGTAGGTTTTTGGTTAGCGGCAATAATAATTATACGACGTTCTAAACCGCTCATGACTCAGCGAATAGGAAACCAAGCCGCAACAATGCTACAGTACGCACTGCTTGCAATAGCAATACTAATAATGACCTTCGGAATCCTAAACATTCTAGAAGTTTCTGCAACAGATCTTCTAACCGGTGCAGGAATAATCTCAATTACCGCCGGTCTTGTCATATCCACATTTGTTGGCAGCCTCTTATCAGGCGCGTTAGTTTTCACTACTTACCAGTTTAAAGTAGGTGACAACGTCATGGTCAACAGTATCCCTGGAAAAGTCACAGAAATGACCGCGCTCGTTATGAGAATACAAACTGATGTGGGACAAATCAGCATTCCAAACAGCGCAATTGCTTCAGGAGGAATAATCATAACCGCCGTTCGCAAATATGAAGAACCATTAAAGGAAGGCAGATTACACTACGCTGTAGGTGACCGAGTCATCACCTCATACATGAACGAGCAAGGCATAGTCAAAGAAATAACGCCATTACAGACGGTTGTCCATTTGGATTCTGGAAAAGAAATAACCTTCCTAAACAACAGCGTCCTATCAGGCGCAGTACCCATAGCAAAAATAACCCAAGCACCAAACCAAACGGAAGAAAAAATGGCGCAGTCTTAATTAGCACTAATAAAATTAAATTGCTTGCCGCCTATACCGCCATCATTCAACCCTTGAACCTTGACTTGCTTCCAGTAACGGCTAAATACTGCAAAGCCTAATTCCGTTGATGACTTAAGCGTGGGGAAGAACACAAAAATGGAAAACTTCTCAAACCTTGTCCTAGACCTAATCGAAGCAAGCCGCAAACATGAGCAATACCGAGACAAAGAATGCATAAACATGATTGCAAGCGAGGGACTAAAATCGCCAGCAGTCAACCAAATGCTCAACCTCTCACATGACCTCGCATGCAGATATGCTGAAGGCGAAAACGACCTTCAAGGGCACGTTAAAAAACGGTATTATCAAGGACAAAAATACATGTCTCAAATCGAAGACTACGTAACGGACATAATGAAAAGCCTATTCAAAGCTGACTGGGCAGACGTACGCTTAGTTTCAGGCACCCACGCGAACCTAGCGACTTTCAAAGGCTTATCATTAGCTTCAAAAAACAACAAAATGGTCGTCACCCCGCTGAGCTGCGGCGCACACATCTCACACGATTACACGGGCTTAGCTGGCAATGTGTTAGGTTTAGAAAACATAAATCACGTTTACGACGTAGACGAATTCAATATTGACCCAGACAAGTCAGCCTACGTCATACGAGCCGCCAAACCAGGCATAGTCACCTTCGGCGGCAGCCTCTTCCTGTTCCCACATCCAATTCAAGAGTTAAGAGCTGTCTGCGAAGAAGTAGGCGCATACATAGCCTACGACGCGTCTCATGTTCTGGGTTTAATTGCAGGCGGCGAATTCCAAGACCCCTTACGAGAGGGCGCAGACTTCATAACCTCTTCAACCCACAAAACTTTCCCAGGCCCACAAGGCGGCGTCATCATGGGAAGCCCAACCAGTCCAGCGCTAGAGAAAGCAGTGAAAAAAATCCAATTCGCCATTTTCCCACTAAGCGCTTCAAACACCCATCTGGGCAGGTTACCAGCGCTTGGCATAGCCGCCTTGGAGATGAAGCTTTTCGGCGCTGAACTAGCAAGACAAACAGTAAAGAACGCGCAGACAGCTGGACAATACCTGTATGAGAACGACGTTAAAGTTCTAGCAGAGAAAAAAGGCTTCACTAAATCTCACCAAATTGCGGTTGATATTCGCAGCTTCGGCGGCGGCAAAAAGATTGCCCAAGACCTCGAAGACGCAAATATAATCCTCAACAAGAACCTCTTGCCCTACGATGACCAAAGCAGCAAAGAAGACCCTTCAGGATTAAGAATCGGCTTCCAAGACTTAACTAGACGAGGCTTCAGGGAAGGCGATATTAAACACTTATGCGACCTCATGCTTGACGTGATAAAGGGCAAACGTAAACCCGCTCATGTTAAGGAAGACGTGTTATCGTTAAAGAAAGGGTTTAACCAAGTGAAATACGGCTTCCAAAACATAGAAGAAGCATTAAATTACATCAAAAAGGCTTAGGCTAAGCCTTCAATATCTTTTTAAAACATCACTTGGTCAAGAATCTTCTAAAAGCGAAAATTAAGCCTAAATATTAATAAGCTAACATTCTCCTCTTGAAAGCTGAAATTGCTATGGTAGACCTTCTCTTAATCTACGTTGCCATAACAGCAGTAATCTTTGTAGCATTTTTCGTATTGCTTCCAAGGTATGGACCACACACCATATCAAGGTTAACATGCCCAAAATGCAAGAAAAAATTTAACTACCATTGGGTTCCAGGAGCCAGCTTCATTTCCCTGTACCGTGGAAACACACGACGACTGCATTGCCCTTACTGCCACCAAGTATCAACCTTTAACATAGCATCCACCAGAATCAGCAAACAAACAGCCGCCGCCCTAAAAAACAAAGCTTAAGCATGCCAAAAGGAAGACAAAATCTTCAGCTTTTCAGAACATTTAATATTCTTGGTTGCCAATCAACTTAAATCTCCAACCTTGATAACCACTAAAAGGAGTTTGCTAGAATGAAAGTATTGTTAAACGATGGCTTAGAAAAAGAAGGATTAAAACTCTTCCAAGACGCCGGCATAGAGACAGACACGCAAAAAAGAGACTTAAACAAGCTAATTGCCGAGGTAGGACAGTTTGACGCGTTAATTGTGCGAAGCACCACAAAAGTAACCAGGGAAGTTATCGAAGCAGGCGCCAGAGGAAAACTCAAAATCATTGGAAGAGCAGGAGTAGGCTATGATAACATAGATGTTGAAGCCGCCTCAGAAAATGGCATAGTTATAAAATCTGCCCCTTATGGTAGCACCAACGCAGTGGCAGAGTTAACCATCGGTTTAATGCTAAGCATTTCAAGAAATACTCCTCAAGCTCATTATTCACTTAAAACTGGTGTTTGGAAAAAAGGGAAGTTCAAAGGAACTGAGTTGTCTTACAAAACGTTGGGTATTTTGGGCTGCGGAAGAATCGGGCAAAGGCTGGCAGAAATTGCGCGCCGCGGCTTTGACATGGAAGTAATCGGTTATGACATAAAGCCATGCCCTGAATCAGGCATAAAGTTCGTAACAAAACGAGAGGTCCTAGCAAAAGCCGATTATGTTAGCATTCACACAGGCGGAAAAGACATGGTTGTCGGTGAAAAAGAACTCGCCTTAATGAAGCCAACTGCTTATCTGATTAATACTTCAAGAGGCAGCAACGTTGACGAACAAGCACTATACAAAGCATTAAAAGAAGGAAAAATCGCTGGCGCCGCAGTAGACGTTTTCGCTGATGAACCTAAAAGTGAAGACGCTGAATTCAAGAGTAAACTCAAAGAGTTGGATAACGTGGTTTCCAGCAGTCACCTTGGCGCATCAACAATCGAAGCCCAAAGAGAAACATCAACCGAAATAGCACGTCTAATTTCAGGTTATCTTTTAGGTGGAGACTTTGCCAACGCAGTAAACGCAGGTGAAAGCATAGAGCTAGAAGAAATACCAGTTTACACCTTGTTTATCCACCATCGTGATGTGCCAGGAGTTTTCGCTAATATTGACAAAGTCTTAGCTGATAACGAAATAAACATTAGAGCAAACTACTCAAGGCAAATCGGAAACAGCGGCTATGCCATATCGGTGTATGTGCTCCACAAAAAAGTTAGCTCAGAAATAATAAAGAAGATCAAAGCAATAGCGAACGTTTGTAACGTGAAAATTTAAGTTTTAAACGCCTGTTTGAATCAGGCATATAAACTAGTTTTCTTTTTTAAGGTAGCCATGCGATTAGGGGTTCTGTTCTCAGGCGGCAAAGACTCAACACTTGCTCTTCACTTAGCTGCGGAGAAAGAAGAAGTCGTATGCCTCATCACGATACTTTCGAAAAATAAGGAGAGCTTCATGTTCCATACTCCGAATATTGACATTACGGCGCTTCAAGCAGAAGCCTTAGGATTGCCTCAAATAACAAAGACAACCCAGGGCGAAAAAGAGAAGGAGCTCTCAGACTTGGAATATGCAATCGCTGAGGCAGCAAGTAAGTTCAAGATAGATGGCGTGGTAACGGGCGCAGTGGAGTCAGTCTACCAAGCTGAACGGGTCCAGCGTATATGCAATCAGCTTGGACTTTGGTGTTTCAATCCGCTTTGGAAACATAACCAGAAAGCCCTCTTAGAAGAGCTTCTTGAAAAAAGGTTTAAAGTGATTATTTCAGGAGTTTTCGCTTATCCCCTTGACGAAAAATGGCTTGGAAAACAAATCGACAACAAGCTAATAGATAGGCTAGTTGACCTTCAGCAAAAGTATGGTTTGAGTCCAGCCGGAGAAGGAGGCGAAATTGAGACAACAGTTTTAGATGCACCTCTATTCAAAAAGAAAATCGAAGTCCTTGATTATAGTGTTGAATTTAAGGGAAATTCTGGAGTATTCATAATTAATCAGGCTCGGCTGGTTTCGAAATGATTCTTGTTGTGGACATGAATTGGAAGAAGGATTCATTGGGCTTTTACGAGTTTGTATTACCTATAGTCACAATTGCTAAAACACAGGATGAATGCATCGTAAAACATTTCCTTGAAGTAACCAACCAAGACCTAAGTCAATGTGGCAGTGTCATTCTTTCAGGCACAGCACTCAAGGATACAACGACTTTAAGTCAACCAGAAAAGTTCATGTGGCTCAAAGAAACAGAAAAGCCAGTTTTGGGCATCTGCGCAGGCATGGAAACTATAGGCGTAGTTTTCGGTATGCGCTTGATTCGATGTTTGGAAATAGGTATGACACAGATAAGTATGCTAAAAGAAAACCCGCTTTTCTGTGGAGACTTCAAGGCTTACTCACTTCATAGCTACTGCGTTGAGTCTCCAGGGAATTTTTATGTTTGGGCAAAATCCACAAAGTGCGTCCAAATCATTAAGCATAAAATCAAGCCAATTTACGGTATGCTCTTTCATCCCGAAGTGAGGAATCCTGAATTAATCAAACGTTTCATCCTCTTGAATAAAAGTTAGCGCCTGATTAGATACCGCTGGAAAAGTAGGCAACAGAAACTTAATTACTAAGCAAAGCAAATTTAAAGTATACTAGTTCTGTAGGTTAAATGAAGTGATTTTAGCATGATAAACAAGTTGCCAGTAGAAAAGCTCAGAAGAGAATGTGACTCTAATTTTATGCAGTGCGAATCAACCCAGGACTTGATTCCACTAAGCGAAATTATAGGCCAAGAAAGAGCCGTCCGAGCGTTAAAATTTGGGCTCGGCATAAAAGACCACGGTTTCAACATGTATGTTGCAGGTTACCCTGGAACAGGCAGAAAAACCGCAGTTAAAAACTTCGTAGAAGCGCAAGCTAAAGCTCAGCCAGTTCCACCTGACTGTTGTTACGTCAATAATTTTGCTAACTCGTACGAGCCGAAAGCCATTCAGTTGCCAGCTGGAAAAGGAAAAGAATTCCGCGATGATATAAAAAATTTTATTGAAAATGTTGTTCGGAATGCGCTTCCTAAAGCTTTTGAAAGTGAAGATTACGTTGCAAAAAGAGAATCCACCATCCAAGGGCTAGAAAATCAAAGAAAACAGTTAATTGAAGAATTAAACCAGAAGGCTCAACGGGAAGGCTTTGTAATTCAAACAACACCTATTGGCCTGCTACTTATTCCAGTATTAGATGGCAAACCGCTCAGCGAAGAAGAAATGTTAGCATTGCCTCAAAAAATGAAGGATAAAATCCAAGAAAAAAGGGAAAAGTTGGAGGCCGAATTTAGAAACACAATGCGGCAACTAATAGACATGGAAAGAAAAATTCATGAAGCATTAAAGAAACTCAACAAAGAAGTTGCCCTCTACACCATTGGCAATCAAGTGGAAAGCCTCGTCGAGAAGTACAAAGACACCTCAGAAGTAACAACCTACCTGAAAGACGTGCAAAATGACATTCTGGATAATTTGCAGCAGTTTGTTAAAAGAGGCGAACCCCAACAGCAACTTCCATTCCCAATGCCTTGGATGAAAGAGGAACCGTACAAGAAATATGAGGTAAATGTAGTCATTGATAACTCGGATACTAAAGGTGCCCCTGTAGTCATGGAAACCAACCCTACTTACCCTAACCTTCTTGGTAAAACAGAGAAGGAAGCTCAGTTTGGAGCTCTAACCACTGACTTCAGCATGATCAGGGCAGGATCCATACACAAAGCCAACGGCGGATACTTGATTATTCCTGTTGAAGAGTTACTGAGAGACCCGTTCTCCTATGACGGCTTGAAACGAGACCTCAGAGACAGAAACATAGCTATAACAGAACCTGAAGAACGTTATGGTTTTCTCAGTGTTAAAACCCTTAAACCCCAGCCTATTCCTTTAACAGCCAAAGTAATCCTAATTGGTGACCCCTACATTTACCAATTACTATTCCAGTTGGACACTGATTTTAGAGAACTTTTCAAGATTAAAGCAGAATTTGACACAGTGATGGACAGAACTGACGATAAAGTAATGCAGTATGCCGCTTGGGTATGCGCACTATGTGAAAAAGAAAAACTCAAACACCTTGACGGCACAGGAGTAGCCAAGCTAGTAGAGTACAGCTCAAGGATTGCAGACGACCAATACAAGCTTTCAACCCAATTCGCTCATATTGCTGACATAATTCGCGAAGCAAACTATTATGCTTCACAAGAAAACGCCGAGTTCATAAACGGAAACCATGTCAAGAAAGCCATAGAAGAAAAAGTTTACCGCTCAAAACTCATCCAAGAAAAAATTCAAGAGATGATAACACGCGGGTTCTTCCTAATAGACACCGTTGAACAAAGGGTTGGGCAAGTAAACGGCTTATCCGTTATGGGACTAGGCGACTTTGCCTTCGGCAACCCCTCACGCGTAACGGCAAGCATTGGCTTGGGCAGAGAAGGGGTAATCGACATTGAAAGAGAAGCTAAAATGGGCGGACCCATACACACAAAAGGCGTCTTGATTCTCAGCGGCTACATAAATGACAAATACGCTAGGGACAAACTGTTAAGTCTTTCAGCAAGACTTGTTTTTGAGCAGAATTATGAAGGAGTCGAAGGTGACAGCGCTTCAAGCACCGAATTATACTCGATTTTATCAGCGCTTTCTGGACTGCCGATAAAGCAGAACATAGCAGTAACGGGTTCAGTTAATCAGAAAGGTGAGGTGCAAGCCATAGGCGGGGTAAACGAGAAAATTGAAGGTTTCTTTGAAGTCTGCAAACTTAAGGGTTTCACTGGACAGCAAGGAGTAATGATACCGGAAAGCAACGTGCAAAACCTGATGCTTAAAGAAGAAGTTATTGAAGCAGTGAAAGCCGGCAAATTTAGCATCTACTCAGTCAAAACAATTGATGAAGGCATAGAGGTTCTTACTGGAGCAAAAGCTGGGCAAAGAAGTGCGGATGGAACTTTTGAGGAAGGAACAGTGAATTACCTTGTAGACAAGCAACTTAAAGACATGGCAGATAAACTCAAGGAGTATCCACCTTTCCAAGTGCAAGAGAAAAAAGTTGAAAGTTAAACCTAAGACACTGAAAGAAGTTTTACCTCTTCCTTTTTCCATGCGCCTACAATTAGCATGCAAAGGCTTGTTTACAAGCTGGCTGACTTGGGTATGGCCTAATTTTTGATAAAGAAATTCATAAACAAAAATGACCTACCGAGAGCTCAAAGGTAATTAGTGATTTTGCATCTTTATTCTAAGTTATCAAAGCTTATTTTGCCAGTCCGCTGAAAGGTAGTCAGGGTTCAAAGTTGGTAGCCTCAAAGCGCAAACATAAACGCAATAGCTCCATGGTAATCATGCTTCTTCCAGTAATAGTCTTCATATTCCTCATGGGATGGTACATGTACTGGATAGGCGACCAAAAAAGACCAGACAAGATACAGCGTAAACCACTCAAAAAAGACAACGTAACCTTTATGCCCATAGTTCGCGAAGAAACACAAGAAATAGTAAATGAATAATGTAAAAAGCAACCGCTTCTTTTAATCATTTGCAACTTTAAAATTCGGATTTTATAGAGAAGCTCGCACGCTTGTTGTTGCAATTACACAATCACAATTCCATTTATACTCCGCAAAGGCTTGTTAATTTGCGAGAAATAGCCATCCAAGAGGTACACCCATGCTTGGCGGGTCAGCAGTTAAACGAGGCGCGGATTGCCGTACCCTGACAATTCAGGGCTCTTTTTGATTCGCGTCTTGAGTTAACATGGGCGACTCCGCCAAGCCTACTTTTAGTTACTGAATGCACATATGGTTCAACCGCTTTTTTGTATAGAACTTATTAAGGGTTAGATGCAATGCTACTTCTTGTGAACCAATTTGAGTTATAAAGCAAACATGCACCCTAAAGTCAGCCAAGCAGAAATGGCAGTATTTCAAGCACTAAGCATGGCTGGGTTAACTACAGGCATGGTAACACAAAAACCAATCATTCTAAAATCAACCATTCCTGACTTTTGCTGGATGAACAAACGAAAAATTGTTTACTTAGATGGCACACCAGTACATTCGAGCGATAAACAGCAAAAGCGCGATAACGAAATCGATGAGCTCTTGACAGCTCAAGGCTGGAATGTGCTCAGAATTCCTTATCAACCACCTATAACAGAGAAAGGACTAGCTGAAATAGTGGCAACCATAAAGCGGTTCCTAAACGTAGACGAGGAAACATAGGGCTTTCGGATAAATTGATTGCTTACAAAACTTAAAGTCATAAAAAGATATTTATCTGTAAGAGATAACCATTTTCCGAATGCTCCGGTAGTATAGTCCGGTCAAACCTTACTAAGACTTCTTATTAAGGGACTAAGTATAGCGGCCTCTCGAGTCGCGGACCCGGGTCCAAATCCCGGCCGGAGCACCATTTTACTTAGTTTCAGCGAAGTTTTTTCTTACTGAATCTATTGCTATAAACAAGCTTGCTCTTTTTAGAAAATCTGTCAGTTCGTTTGTGTGCTAGACAGCCTCTTCCATTCCAGCTTCCTGCCTTCTTCGTAATATTTAATAGCTTTTTCCAAGTCAATACTTGAGGTGTCAACGCCAGAATCTTTCAGCTTCTTGGTCAGTCTTTTCATCGGCACCACTCCACCTTCAACTATTTCTAATCGGTAGACATAACTTGCTATTGCTTTGCGGACGACTTCGCTCCACTTGACTTCTGAATGCCGCTTCATCTTATCATATAATTCTTGAGGAATTGATATTGTTATGTCTACCATGTGCATAATTATTTGAATGTTCCATAATTAAATTATCCGATGGCTTTTCGAAAAAGAAAATTATTTGTATGCGAGTGTTGAGCATAGTTCTTCTACAGTTCGGTTTAGCGTTAGTTCTGCCATGTTTTTGCTGTAATCCATTATGCGTCTTGAACTGTCAAAAATTAAGCGCAATACCGAAGCTATGTTTGGGTCTAGTTTTTTGCTTGACATTAGCATGATTAGCTCATTCTCTAGTGGAGCTAGGGATTCGCGTTTTGAAATTAGTTTCTCAGCGTCTTTGTATTCTCTTTTGAAGAGTGCTTTTATGGCGTCTTCGTATAGCTGGTGTGCTTGCGAGCTGAAATTGACCAGTTGATTGTATATTTCTTCGTCTATTGGGTCTTTTATGAAAAGCGTCTCGTCATCGATTAATTTTTGCAGTGAACCCAAATTGTTTATGATATTCATGGCATTTTCGCCAATGTTTTCAATGTCGTTCGCTGCTATGCGGTATAAGAGGAACTCTTTGGGTGTTCTAAAGCCGAGTTCGCGGTATAGGTTTCGTTCTATGCCGTATTTTAGTTGGCGAACGACGTATAGTCCCAAGCGGTTTACGTCATTGTGGGCGTTGATTACGCTGTCAAATAAGGTGGTGCTTCTGTCTTTTAGGGCGGCAATGGCGTCTCTGTTTGCGGAGAGTGCTACAATAGCCATTCTTCTAACAGCTTTTTCAATTGGGAATTCCGAGTGCTTTATTAGGATTTGCAGGGTGATTTCGTCTGAGGTTTCATCGATTATTTCTGAACCAAGAAAGTTGTCTCTAGATAGGTTTTTTATTTCATTTTTGTATTTTACTGCGTCTTGAGCGTTTTTGAAGTGGACTCTTATTATGTCAGCGCCTATGGCGTATAACGCGCGGATCATGCGCAGCGTGGATTGTGTAGGCTCTTTCGGGTCAACGTTTATGAAGTATTCTTTGAGTTTGGATGCGTTGTCTCTGCCTTCTTTTTCTTTGATTTTTCTTGGAACCAGCGTTAGTGTGGAGTCTGGTTGGCTGTTGAATGCTATTTCGCTGCCTCGTTTTAACTCTAGGTCTTGGACCCATTCTTTCGGTAGGGATATTATGTATGATCCTCTTCCCGTGCATTGGACTTTTCTATAGCCTAGGTCTTTTTCTGCCAAAAAACTCACCTGATATATGTTTCATTTAGATAACATAGTTCATTAACTTGCATATAAATGATTATCAACAAAGTTATATAGAATACATGCTATTTCAATGGGCTAACACTAATAAAAAAGGGATAAAAATGCCACTAAACACCTGCAAAGTAATAATGAGAAGTGCTAAACAATCAACCACAAGCAATGGCGTCCTCATGCACAAGCGACATTGAACTATATGTTCTCATGCTCAGTTGTCCCCGCTAAACAAGAAATTTGATGAGGTTTAACTGTATGAAAAGAATAATCGCAAAGCAAGAAGTATGCATGGGCTGCGGACTATGCGAAGTTTACTGCACAGTCCAACATTCAAAATCAAAAGACATAATCAAAGCCTACAACAGCGAACGCCCCAAACCAATAAGCAGAGTAAGACTAGAAGTAAACAAGCCTGTCTCCTTCGCAATCCAATGCCGACACTGCGAAGACGCACCATGCGTAACCGCTTGCTTATCAGGCGCAATGCAAAAAGATGAAAAAACAGGTTTAGTGACCTATAACCAAGAGAAATGCATGGGCTGCTGGACCTGCATAATGGTTTGTCCATACGGTGCCATAATGATGGATCAGCAAGGCAAAGTAGTTGCCAAATGCGATTTATGCCAAGGTTTTGATGAGCCAGCATGCGTTGCTAACTGCCCTAACGAAGCGTTGGTATTTAAAGAGGTGAAACCCTAAATTGGCAAAGTACCTGATTGTTGGCGGTTCAGCAGCAAGCATAGGCGCAGTTGAAGCCATCCGAGAAGTAGACCCAGCCGGAAGCATAACCATAATTTCAGAAGAACCATGCCCCCAGTACAGTCGTCCAATGATTAGCGACTTTGTCAGCGGCAAAGCAGACTTCCATAAGATGAAGTGCCGAACCGACGACTTCTGGAAAGAAAACAACGCGGAAGCACTCACAGGCAAAAAAGCAACAGCCCTAAACCTTACCGAGAAAACCGTCCAGCTGGAGAGCGGCGAAAAAGTTGCTTATGAAAAGTTGCTGCTTGCAACAGGCGGCAAACCCTTTGTTCCAAAGATGGAAGGCTCAGATAAGGATGGCGTATTCACGTTCACCACCATTAAGGATGCTCAACAGCTTGCAGCCAAAATTGATAGCATAAACGCTAAGGCGGCAGTAGTTATAGGCGCAGGTCTCATCGGCATAAGCGTAACAGAAGCCCTCATGAAGCGTGGCTTAAAAGTTACAATGGTTGAATTGCAAGAGAAAATTCTCAGCTTGCTTTTGGATGCGAAAGCATCAGACCTTGTGGAAGGCGTCGTTAAGAAGGCAGGCGTCAACATCGTAACTGGTCAGTCTGTCCAGAAAATCTTGGGCACACCAGGCAACGATGGCGTAGTCGGCGGAGTAATCTTAACCAAGGGTGACCAAGTGCCCTGTGACCTTGTCATCGTAGCCATCGGTGTTGTTCCACGCACTGAACTGGTCGTAGGAACAGCGGTGAAAACTAACAGGGGAATAGTAGTTGACAATACGATGCAGACAAATGTACCTGACGTTTACGCTAGCGGCGATGTGGCTGAAGCGTACGATTTCATTATGAACCAGAACCGCCTCTTGCCTCTCTGGCCCCTCGCAGTCTTGGAAGGACAAATTGCAGGTTACAACATGGCAGGCAAGAAAACCACGTATATAGGCGGCACAAACATGAGCAGCCTCAAGTACTTTGACATCCCCATCGTTTCCATAGGCTTAGCTAACCCTAAGGAAGACCCAGCACTGGAAGTGCTCGTTAAACACGACGCTGAGCGCAATGTCTACAAGAAACTTGTCCTTAAAAACAACGTTATCGTAGGCTTGACACTTGTGAACTGCATTGAACGTGCAGGCGTCTTGTTCTATCTTATGAAGAACACCATAAACGTGAAAAGATTCAAGCAGAAACTCCTCTCGGACGACTTTGGCTTAGCAACACTGCCTGTGGGTTTGCAGAGAAAAATGTGTGTGGTGCAATAAAATGAACCGTCAAGATAGAAAAATAATCAGTCCCTTCGGAGATGACAAGGATTTCTCAGGCTGCGCCCTTTTCGGCATGATGAACACAGATGGCAAACGGTTTAGCTCAAAAGATCCAGTCCGCGCTGTAACGAACATGCATGACCGTGGTAACGGTTTAGGCGGCGGCTTCGCAGTTTACGGCATATACCCAGAGTTCAAAGACCACTACGCTTTCCACGTAATGTACCTGAGCAAAGACGCAAAAGAAAAAACCGACCACATACTCGCTTCTAGATTCGACATAATCTACGACGAAGAAATGCAGACAAGACCCGCCAATGTCCATGACCCACCGTTAGTTTGGCGGTACTTTGTTCAACCTAAAAAACATCGACCTGAAGACCAAACAGAAGAAGATTACGTGATAGAAGCCATCATGCACATTAACACTGAAACTGGAAAGGCATTTGTCTTCTCAAGCGGCAAAAACATGGGCGTATTCAAAGGCGTAGGCTTCCCAGAAGACGTCGCAGACTTCTTCAGTTTAGAAGACTACCAAGGATACCTCTGGACATGCCACAGCAGATTCCCCACGAACACTCCAGGCTGGTGGGGCGGAGCACACCCATTCAACATATTAGACTGGACAGTAGTGCACAACGGTGAACTCTCATCCTACGGCATTAACCGCCGCTACTTGGAAATGTATGGTTACAAGTGCACCATGCAAACAGACACCGAAGTGTTAGCATACACGGTTGACTTGCTCATACGAAGACAGCACCTACCAATCGAACTCGTAGCTCAAATCCTTGCTGCACCGTTATGGAGTGAAATAGACTGCATGGAACCCAAAAAAGCACAACTTCTAAGATCACTGCGTCAAACTTACGGCAGTTTACTGATGAACGGGCCATTCAGCATTATCATTGCTCATCATGGGGAAATGATAGGCTTAACTGACAGAATCAAACTACGACCATTAGTAGCAGGCTCAAACGGCGACTTCCTATACTTATCGTCAGAGGAGTCAGCCATGCGTTTGGTTTCGCCAAATCTGGACAAGTTCTGGTGCCCAAGAGGCGGAGAACCAGTGATTTGCAGACTAAAAAACAGCAACCCCAAAACTGCTGAAGTTTTAGCTGGAGGGGAAAGTTAATGAAAACTTACGTGATTCCTGAATATTTAGTTGAACGTGACCAAAACCGTTGCATACGCTGCAAAGTATGCGTTAACCAATGCACATACGACACGCACTACTATGACGAAGAAACCGACAAGGTTTGCAGTAAGGAAGAGAACTGTGTTAATTGCCAACGCTGCGTAACCTTCTGCCCAACCCACGCTATCACCGTAAGAAAGAACCCGACTGCTAACCGAGACAACGCCAACTGGACAGTTGAAGCAATCCGAGACGTGAAAAAGCAAGCTGAAAGCGGCGCAGTAATCTTAACAGGCATGGGCTGTGACAAACCATACTACACTTACTGGGACCGACTGCTCCTAAACGCTAGCCAAGTAACTAACCCTTCAATCGACCCGCTGCGTGAACCGATGGAGATCAGAACTTATCTGGGCGAAAAACCAGACAAGCTAGAGCTGGAAATGGAAAACGGCGAAACAGTACTAAAGACTCAGCTTACTCCGCAACTTTGCCTTGACGTTCCAGTAATGTTCTCAGCAATGTCCTACGGCGCCGTAAGCTTAAACGTACATGAATCCTTAGCCAGAGCAGCCACCGAATGCGGAACATACTTCAACACTGGCGAAGGCGGCTTAGACAAGAGCCTATACAAGTACGGCGCTCACGCCATTGTCCAAGTTGCATCCGGACGGTTTGGTGTGCATCCTAAATATCTTGACGTAGGTGCGGCTGTAGAAATCAAAATCGGCCAAGGCGCAAAACCAGGCATAGGCGGACACTTGCCAGGCGAAAAAGTAACCAAAGAAGTAGCCAAAACACGCATGATACCGATAGGTACAGACGCGCTTTCACCTTATCCGCAACATGACATCTACTCAATTGAGGATTTACGGCAGTTAATTTACGCGCTTAAAGAAGCCACAAACTACAGTAAGCCTATCTCAGTGAAAATCGCAGCTGTTCACAACGCGGCTGCAATCGCCAGCGGTATGGTACGGGCTGGAGCAGACATAATCGCGCTTGACGGTGTCAGAGGCGCAACTGGCGCAGCACCCAAAGTCATCAGAGACAACGTAGGCATACCCATCGAGTTAGCCATTGCACAAGTAGACCAGCGGCTCAGAGAGGAAGGCATCAGAAATAATGCTTCCGTCGTCGCGGCTGGCGGCATTAGAAGCAGCGCTGATGTGGTTAAGGCTATAGCGTTAGGAGCGGACGCCGTGTACATTGCAACTGCCGCTTTGATAGCTATGGGCTGCACTGTTTGCCAACGCTGCTACACTGGCAAATGCCCATGGGGTATTGCGACATGTGACCCGTGGATTAGCAAACGCATCAACCCCGACATTGCTTCTGAGCGATTAGTCAATTTGCTTCAAAGCTGGAGTTTAGAGATTAAAGATATGATGGGCGGCATGGGTATAAACGCCATCGAAAGCTTGCGAGGCAACCGACTTGCACTTAGAGGTGTCGGCTTAACGAGGACTGAGTTAAAGATTCTAGGCGTAAAAATGGCAGGAGAGTAAACGTATGATTGAACAAAAAACGGTTGTGGAAATCGACGCGAAATTTCTTCCGCGCATAATAAAAGACGGCAATGTGCTGAAAATTGATGCAGAGGGACTGTACTATAAAGAATTGAACTGCTTGCTGAGACAGGCAATCTGCGGTGATGCCGAAAGAATAGAGGTACACAATGTCTGCGGGCAACGATACATTGGCACAGACTTAGACACAAACATGCAAATCGACGTTTACGGAACGCCAGGAAACGACCTTGGCGCCTTCATGAATGGACCCAAATTGGTGATACATGGCAACGCGCAGGATGGTTGTGGCAACACAATGAATGAAGGGCAAATAATCATAAATGGCCACGCTGGAGACGTAACTGGGCACTCGATGCGGGGTGGAAAAATCTTCGTCCGAGACTACGTTGGCTACAGAGTTGGCATACACATGAAAGAGTACCAACGCTATTTCCCCCAAATAGTCATAGGACAAACGGCAGGCGACTTTCTGGCTGAGTACATGGCAGGCGGAATAATCCTCATCTTAGGCTTGAACCTGAAAGAAGGCGAACGCTGCAGAGCTAGGTTTGTCGGCACGGGAATGCATGGCGGCGTAATCTACGAGCGAGGAGAGATTCTTGAACCTGTGAATGGAACTAAAATAATGGAAGTCGGCAAGCGAGATACTCAAACAATTGAAGGCTTAGTCAAGGAATACGCCAGTCACTTCGGCACTGATCCCAAGGAAATCTTGAGCACTAACTTCAAGAAAATACTTCCCGTATCAAAGAGACCGTATGAGAAGCTTTATTCTCATTAAATATTTTTTTTAAAATAAACTAATACAGGTTGCGTGCTTCTTTTCTTTTCTCTGCTTCTTCATAAAAGCGCAGAACTTCATCTATTATTTCGACGTTAGAGAGCAGCATTCGTCTGCAACAGTAACGTTTCAAGCCTAAGCTGTCTAAGATGTCGCTTGCGTTCTCGCCTGTCTTGATGCGTCTTGTGAACTCGTCCCATTGGTCTCCAACCAGTTTGCCGCATGTGAAGCATCTTACGGGAATAATCATTTGTTTTTTTCCTCCTTACCTGTAACTTTTCTGTTCTTTTGCTCGTGCGCCTGCTCCGCCGACCTTTTTGGTTTCTTTAGTTCGGGAGTCTCCGGCAACCATTGTTCTGTCATATTCGCTAAAGACTGTGCGTAAATGAGTGCTTTTTGTCCATTTGAGCAGGGCATTTGCAACCGCCATTCGTGCGGCTTCTGCCTGTCCCATGTAGCCTCCGCCGCTGGTTTTAACGTCCATGTCTAGTTGCTGCCAGATGTCGCCGCCTGCTTGCAGTAGAGGCTCCATTATTTTTGCGCGAGCGATGTCTGGTTCGTAAATTTCAACTGGAGTCATGTTTATTCGTATTTTGCCTACGCCTTGTTTAACTACGGCGCGGGCGACTGCTGTTTTTCTTTTTCCACTAACAACTAAAACTTTCTTTGCTGGCATAATTATTTCATCCTATCGTTCCATCCAATTTCTTTTGCCATTTCTCCAAGGGTGAAATGTGGCCCTTTAAGATTGGCAGATGAAGCTTCTGTGAACGTAATCATTTCTTGATCTTTAAGCTCTAAGGGTATGCCCATAAATACTTTGAGCCGTTTATAGGCGTTTTTGCCTTTAGGCTGCTTATACGGAACCATTCCTCTTACGGCTTTTCGCAGGAAACGGTCGGGTCTTCGGTAATGGAATGGGCCGCGCCTTGGAGCGCCTACTTCAAGGAAGACGTGGGCTTCTAAAACTTTGCTTTTCTTTTTGCCTGAGAACACGGCTTTTTCAGCGTTAAGGATGATGACTTCTTCTCCGTTCAGTAATCTTTTGGCAACTTTACTGCACATTCTGCCAACTATTAATCCTTCAGCGTTTACCAGTGTGACAGGAGCTTTTTTTGTTTGCATTTTTTTCACCGAATAATCTTTACTTTTGCACCAGTTGGATTTTTCTCTAAGAGCTCAGGGATTGAAAGATATTTCGCTTTGACAGCAACAAGTTTCGCCTTCGCTTTCTCAGAAGCACCAAATGACGCCACTGTTACCGCATGGTTTATGCTGCCTGACCCCAAGATTTTGCCGGGAACAACAACTACATCGCTTCTTTTAGTGTTCCTGTTTATCCTGCTCAGGTTAACTGAGATGCGTTGACTCCGCGACTTGGCTAAATGGTCAGCTACGTCTAGCCAGATGCCTGCTTGTTTTTCTCTGCTCTCTTTCTTTAAAAGACGAATAAGCTGGATTAATTCCGGGTTTGTTGTTTTGGTTTCTCTCATTGTTGTTCAGCCTTTACTAATTCTTCAAGTTCGTTTAATTGTTTACCTAACGTTTTGGTGGCTTCTTTAAGGATACGTTCTGGAGGAAGCGCACCCGTTGACTCAATGTTCATTATGAAAGCATTCTTTTCCCATTCAACCTTCAACGGTGACGGCTTTTGTGGACAAGCTTCAACACAGTCCATGCAAAGGTTACATGCTAAGAGGTCTCTAACATCAACTTTCTCGTCTTTAATGGCGAGCACTTTCTTGGGGCATATGTCTACGCATTTTGCGCAGTCTTCACATTTCTCTGTTGGAACGGTTATTTGTGGGAAATACTTGTAAGCGCACACTGAAGTTGGCTGCCACTTGGCGTGAGTTTTGCCTCTTCCGAGCCGGGCGTAGGCTTCAAGTTTTAATTTCTGGTTTTTAGCCAGCTTTACTAGTGGGATCTTGTCTGACACGGGGATAATTTCAGGGTTTTCTGACACGATTTCGCCTGAATAAACTGTTCTTGTTCCTTCCTTTGCTTCAGCATCCAGCGTAAGCGTCACTCGGCATTGCGAGCAGCCGAATTCGCTTTTACATTCGCACACTTCAGGAAGATTGTAAGTGTCCAAGTCAGTTTTCAGTGGCGTTAGCCCTAGCCGATGAGCAATTATTTCATCCTGCAAAATTGAGGAATTTTCTATCATGACAACTTCGTCAATTGCCATGGTGGGCACCTCAGCAAGTGCTATTCGACGCAGAGCGTTCATTAACGTAACATCCGCTTCTCTGACGATTATGCGGAGGTTGCTATCGTTTTTTTCAAGGATTTCTATTTTCACTTGCTAAGACACTCCAATAATGCGTTCAATACAGATATAGTGCATTATTTCAATTTTTCTGTCAATAAAGAGGGGAAATTGAGATTAGACTCTTCTTCCTCTTCTGCCACCTGGCCGTCTTGTGCCGTCATGGGGAATTGGCGTAACTTCTTCAATACGTTCAATACGGAAACCAAACCTTGCAAGAGCACGTATGGCTGCTTGAGCACCTGGCCCCGGAGTTCTTGGTCCCGAACCGCCTGGCGCTCGTACCTTAATGTGGATGGCTGTTATTCCTTTATCCCGAGCCACTTCAGCTGCGCCGGTTGCTGCACGCATAGCCGCGTAGGGTGATGATTCCATGCGGTCTGCTTTTACGTACATGCCGCCGCTTGTGCGAGCGATTGTTTCTGCGCCTGAAATGTCAGTTATGTGAATTAGCGTGTTATTGTAGGAGCTGAAGATGTGGACGATTGCCCATTTCTCGTTTCGTTTGTTGCTGGCGCTCAAAATCTGCCGCCTCTTCCGCCTCTTCTTCCGCCTCGAGCAGGCTGCCTGATTTCTGGTTGTTTAGCTACGACTGTTAATCCGACGCGTAACGGGTGGGCTTGGTTTGCAACTGCACTCTCTGGGGAATAGATTACTTTTGTTTCATCCGCTTTTGGCACTATGTAGCTGGGGATTGTTACGCGGCGGCCATCTATGGTTACGTGTCCATGATTGATTAGTTGGCGTGATTGGAAGATTGTTCTTGCTAAGCCTTTGCGGAAAACGATTGTTTGAAGTCTGCGTTCTAAGATGTCTTCGATTGTTAAGTCTAAAACGTTGTCCAACACGGCGGTTTCTTGTAGGATGCCTAGTTTTTTGAGTTTTGCAAGCTGCTCGTTTTCCATTTTTGCGCGTTCTTCAGGAGTTTTACTGATAAGTGATCGGGCGATGCCTCTGGTTTTTGACAGAGTGGTTTTAAGACGCCAGAGTTCATGCTTGTTTCTTAAGCCATATTGACCTACTAGTTTGAGCTCTTCTTGAAGGATGTCTTTGCGCCATTTAAATCGGGGAGTATCAAATTTTTTACGTTGCTTCTTTGGATCTCCCGTGTTTATTTGCCTCCTTCAGCGGCTGGTGCTCCACCAGGCTTCTGCAGCAAAGTCTTCTTTTTAACTCCCAAGGCTTTGCCAGCTCTTCCAGTAGTTTTTGTTCTTTGCCCACGAACTTTCAGGCCGTAAGCATGGCGGTATCCACGCCAAGACTTGATTTCTTTGGCTTCATCAATATCCATTTTTGTTCTCAAAACTAGGTCAGCGCTTAAAAGGTGCATGTCTTTCCCTGTTACCGAATCTTTTCGCCTGTTAAAAAGCCAAGTTGGCAGGCTATATTTTGCTGGGTTTCTTATAACATCCTCTATTTTTGATATGTCTGATTCTGCTAAGAAGCCTACTCGCAAGTCAGGGTTTACTTCTGCCTTTTTCAGGATTGCGTTTGAGAGGCTCATGCTTACACCTTTTACTTGTGCTACCGCGTAAGAAGTCTTAAGGGTACCTTGAACGTCTGTACCCATAATACGAAGTATATAGCGATATTCCTGTGACATGTTAAATTTTCATCCGTTTTTTAACTTAAAGCATATACGAAATGAGACAGTATTTATTTAAACCTTTTTGACCAATGAAGAGTTAACTTTGTGTGTTGAAGCCGTGAACTCATGTTATTGTGTTCTTCTTGGGTAATTTGTTTTAGTAAACGAAACTTATACTAACCGCATGCAAGCTATAAGGGCAAGAGCATGATGGATACAATAACGATAATTGGCTTAATCGCCGCTGCATTCACCACAATCGCGCTTTTCCCACAGTTAATCAAGGTTTGGAAAACCAAATCAACCAAAGACATCTCAACCGGAATGTTCACGCTGTATTGCTGTGGCGTGTTCTTATGGTTTGTTTACGGAGTTTACCTGAATAATTCGCCGATTATTATTGCGAATTCTTTAGCTTTCATCCAAGCCCTCATAATCCTAATATTCAAAGCAAAATACAAATGAACAATTACTTAACAAAAACTTTGAAAAAGAACACCAAGCTGATTAAACCTCCTTTAAGTATTCGCGTCTATAAACTTGCCCCAAGCACTGTTACCCCAACAACTAAGCCCGCTCAACCACGTCTATCACGTTAATTGCTGAGTTTATCCATCTCAAATAAGCATTCAACGTTGAGCGCAAAGCAACCGTGTCCTCAGCATCAACCGCCAACATCAAAAATAAGCCGTCTTTTTCCAATTTTACCGTGGCTCGTCTTGTTACTGGTGCGTTGGCTTCTGGCGTTAAAGCGTTAAGAAGTGTGGTTAACTGTTTATCGGAAGGAAGTTTTAAGCGGATAGTAGCTTTTGCATTAATTGCCATTTAGCAGCGCCTAGATTAATCAGCGAAGTTCCAAGTAATAAACAAAAACCTAAGTTAAAGCCAATTCGGTTTCCCTTGATTTTGAGCCTAAGCGAGTACAGTAAACAAGCACTTTTTCACCTTTTCCATGCCTTTTTAGCCTCAACTTAAGTCCAAATCAAGCCCTAAACCAAAAAAGCAACCCAAAACAAGCCCTGAACCTAAACCAGCTACCCGTTAGACCTACCCTACTATTTGTGACAAAAATCAACAACAAAAAGCAAACAAAAAATAAAATAAAGGAAAGGTTAGTCGGTTTCTTCTTCGGTTGCCGGCTCAACAGCTTCAGCTTTTGCTGCTTCTTTTGTGGCTTCCTCTACGGTCAAACCTTTAGCTGCACGCTTAGCCACAACACCCAGCTTAGTTGTTGGAGTGTAAGCTCCACCTGAAAAAGTGAAGCCGCATTTGCTGCATTTCCAAACGCCGACGCTTTCACGTTTCACCCTTACGAAGCCGCAGCTTGGGCATTTGTGCGGTCTTCTGAGTTCAATGATTACTTTCATATAGCGTTTCCTAACTGTGGCACCGTAACGTGGACCTAAACCTCGTGTTGGACCGACTTTCTTTGTCTTCGGCAACTTTTTCACCAATTAAGCTTCTTGCGTATTTCAACTGCTTTCTCCTGAGCAATCTTTGATGCCTCTAAAATCTGTTGCGGTGTGAAATAGCCTGAGCCGCCCTTCTGAACAGCACAAATGTTTCCTTCGTCGTTGATAGCCATTGATATTCGCGAATCCATAACTTGCTCTTCTTCCAGCCCAGGATCAACTATGAGGGAATTGTTGATTTTTCCCGTAGTAACGGTTACTGGGTGGCTTTTCACTGGTAACGGAGTGTAACCCTGCTTAATCTTTAGTTCGCCATCTTTGATTTCGTAATTAGGCATCTTTGTGTTTAGCAAAGCAGCCATAGCAGCTAAAGCTGAAGCGTCAATCAAGTTTCCATCATGATTGAGCACATAAACATCCACGAATACGACGAAGACTTTCTTGCCTGGCTCTATGCATAGCTTTTCAGTATCGATTGCTTTTGATTCGCGTATGCCTCTGTCAACAACTCTTGCTAATTCAATTGAGTTTTCGTCAGGTGGTCCTGGCTCAAAGTTCGGCGAGGCTACTGGAACAAGCTCAGCGTTAACAGTTAAGACGCCTTCATTAGGTGTGTCGGCGAATGGTTCGCCAGTTTCAACTTTTACGCCTACAAGAACCTCTGTCTTCCCAAGCAAAACTCTAGCTGAACCTTCAGCACGCTCAATCAAACCCTGCTCAATCTTGATTTCTCTGTAATCACGCAAACCTCTATCATCTAGGCGTTTTCCCTTTTCGATAAACTGCTCAATCTGCTTTAGTCTAACGCGAGTAACAAGTGACGACATTACTCTTCAGCCTCCTCCTTAACAATCATGTACTTAGTTTTTAACGCTTCCTTCTGCATTTCATAGATTTTCTTGCACCCATCAATCGCCATATTCATTGCTTTCTCAAATTCTTCAGGTGTAAGGTTGCCATCCATCTGAAGCAGAGTAACCGCATTTAAACTAGGCATATAAGCTACTGGAACATCCGCGGCGCCAAGCTTGTCCTCAGCATCATACAAGTCCAAAACAACAGTGTCATCAATTTTTCCAGCAGCGCAAGCAACCACCAAATCACGCATTGGAACACCAGCGTCAGCAATAGCTAGTGCAGCAGCAGTAATGCTTGCACAACGTGTTCCACCGTCAGCCTGCAGCACCTCAACGAAAACATCCACGCCTGTCCGTGGATAAAGCTCCAAGAACAAGGCTGGCTCCAAACATTCCTTTATCACTTTAGATAGCTCTACTTCCCTTCTTGAAGGCGCAGGTGATTTACGTTCCTGCACTGAAAATGGAGCCATATGATAACGGCACCGCAAAACCATACGGTCTGGCAATGATAGGTGCTTTGGATGCATCTCTCTTGGACCGAAAGCCGCGGCTAAAATCTTGTTTTTTCCATGTTCAATATAGGCTGATCCATCAGCGTGTGATAAAACGCCGACTTGAAGCTTTAGGGGGCGAAGTTCATCTGCTTTTCTACCATCTAATCTAATACCTTTTTTATCAATTAATTTTTCAGGTTTTTCATTCATTCTTATTTTCCTCCACTTTACCTTTACTTTCTTTAAGTAACTGTGTTATGCGATCTGTGAGGCCACTTGTGTGGGATTCTTCCTCAATCTTTTTAATCGCCGTTATGGCAAGTTCCTCGTCCTCAAGGTTTTTCCCAGTGACTAAGATGACACCGTTAAGCCCCAGAATAATTTGGCAACCTGTTTCCTGTTTTATCATAGAAATCATTGAGCCTTTTCTACCGATTATACGAGGAATCTTTGTAGGCGTCACATGAAGAATTTGCCCTCGAGTTATTTTTCCTAACCCTGGCTCTCCAACAGTAAGCTGTGGGTCGTGAGCTCTGTCATACGAAGCGATTTTTGCGACAATTAAGTCGCCAGCGTTTAAAACTTGCGATAACTCGTCGCTTTGAGGCTTGAAGGGCCTGCTTAAAACGTCTGATGCACGCAGGAGCGCTGTGTAGGGTGATTTAATATCAACTGTCCAGCCGTTAAATCCAACTTCCACGACTGAACCAATCACAATATCACCCATTTTAGGCACATAAAAAGCCCTAAGTGCAACAACATTTACTTTTTTATTGTCGGTATCTACAAGCCCGATTCTTGAGGCGTAAATCTTGTTCTGTTCCATGTATGTGTTTTCGCCAGCTAAATAATCGCCTTCAGCAAGCAATTCTCCTGGCGTCACAAGCTGTTTTTTTTCAAAGAACATTGGCATAATTTTCACCATCCAATTTTATTTTTTTAAGAGATTATTTTTGCTTCTCCACTTCCCTTAGTTACGTCGCCAAGTTTGTTTAGCAACGAGGCGTATGATCCAGCAGGCAATTCTATCTCACCATACCATGAGCCGTCTCCACGCCATTCTTCCCGTTTTATGGTACCCAAAGTTTTGACTGACCCGTAAGCTCTTGCTGAGTATTGGGCGGGTATCTTCACTGCGACTGTTACTTGCTCTATCTTTAAGGGCAAAATCGGCCGCAACAGTTTTACTATGTCTCTGGCTTGTTCTTCCACTGGCTTGTATGGGTCAATTGAGTAACGGATTTGCTCCATCGCATTCTCTATGCGCATTGGAGGATGCGGCAGATTCGTTTTTGGGTCAACTGCCTGTCTTGAAATGAAATCAATTATTTGTCTTCTCTTGTCTTCGACCATTTTACGTCTTTGTTCAGTTGTAAGTTGAAGCGTTCCTTTCTTCAGTATCGTATCAGCAACTTTTAATGGGTCTGTGGTTCCGAAGGCTTTGTGCATTGCTTCTTCGGAAACTTTGGTGCCTTTGTTTGCGTCAGAGAAAATGATTTCAGCCGCTAAAACTTCTGTTATTCCCGCGATTTTGCCGTTGCGGTAATCCAGTGCTTTTTGAGGTTTAACTAGGATTTCAAAATGCTCGTTTTCTTTTGTTAAACGTGCAACGGTGAACTTTTCACTCATCGAGTTTTCACTTGCTTGAACCCAGCTCTTTGATGTAGCCTTCTACAGCGTCGTCACTTAACATTTCCATTTTATTGGTTGCAACAGGTATGACCGCAATCTTTATTCTTGCAGGCAACTGCCTTGCGTCTAGGGCTTTAACTAAGCATTTTACTGCGAGTTTAATGCCTTTTTCTAAAGTCAAGTCTTCACGGTATTCTTCCTTTAGAACTGATACGACAGTTTCTCGTCCTGCGCCTAAGGCCGTAGCTTTGTATCCTCTGTAGGTTCCGCTTGGATGTGTCCCGAAAACTCTTGTTCCTGTTTTGTCGACTCCTCCGAAAATTATTGAAACTCCGAAGGGTCTGACACCGGCATGCTGCGTGTACATTTGTTGGATGTCACAGATGCGTTTGGTTACGACTTCTACATCTATGGGTTCATCATAGGTTAATTTGTTACTTTGAGCGTATATTCTTGCTTGGTCGATGAGTATTCTGGCGTCTGAGCTTAAACCCACTATTGCTGCGCCGATGTGGTCGTCTACCCTGAAGATTTTCCATGAGTAACCTGCTTCTTCAAGGGTCTCTATATTTTCTTCTGAACCAAGAACAAGTCCTTCTGGACTCTGGATGCCTAAAATGGTGGCTCCACGGTTGACTAACTCCATTGCGTATTCGACTTGGAAGAGTCGTCCGTCAGGCGAGAAAACGGTTATCGCACGGTCATATGCTCCTGGTGCTGCAAACACTGACATAATGTTAACCTCACTTTACTATACACTTTTCACAGTCTCATATAATAACCAAACTAAAAACCTTTCCTATTAAAAGCAAATTTCAGTTTCCGAACGCTTCAAAGTTTTTATGTTTCAAAATGCGCCTCGACTTGGTTTTGAGGTTTTATCTAGAGAATTTCTTGCTTTTGTTTGCTTTTTGTGGCAAAATTTTTGCACAAATAGTAGAGTAGGTCTATAGGTCAGCAGTTTTTTGGAAGGGATTGCTTTGGGTTGCTTTTATAGTTTAGGGCTTGAAACGCAGCTGGATTGGTTGGGGACAAATGGCGGAAACAGGGGTAAACTGCTCTGGGAGCATAATAGGGACATCTAGAAGAGCCTAATAGACAAGCAGGCAAGCATTAGCCTGCGAGGATGCTTTCGCGACATCCCGTCCTTCACTTTAAAATTTCCATTTAAGTTCGGTTTTTCTTGAGACGACATTTATAGCCTTCGTAAACCAATAGTTTGGCAATACTTTTCGTAAGAGAGAAGGCAAGGATGTTGCGGCCTTAAGAAGCAACACCATAAAGCGTGACTTCAAAATTGTTGGTGTCGATTATAAAACTGCAGTGAAAAGCGCGGAAATAAGGACCCAGCACAAGATGCCAATGGCTGACAGCGTAATCGCAGCCACAGCTCAAATTTATGAATGCTCTCTTTTTTCAGATGATAATCACTTTAAAGAAATAGAGAACCTTAAAACAAAATGGTGCTAAACAAAACTTAATCTATCGCCAGACTCTAACAGCAGAGAGAATAAAATGGGAGCTATCTTACTTGCCCGTTTTTGCTTCATGCTTTGCTTTTTTCGCAGCATTCTTCTTTTTTAAAGATGGCATAATGCAGTAGTGTGCAGATGAAGCTAAAAAGACTTTTCACCAAAAATGCACAAATAAACGCTTGATTTAGAGCATGAGTGTTTTTGAGATCTTGCTGTTTATTTCTTTCTTAAGTTTTGGACCGATTTCGCCGATTTCTCCAAGAATCAATTCTTTCGAGATTGTTGCTATCTTGTCAAGTTTTACAGTTGATGATAACTTGAGTCCGGTTTTCTTGAATTCTGAGTGACCCTCATCAATCAGTACATCAGCAGGTCTTGTCTTCGTTATTCTTGAGGAAATGAAAGCTACTACAACATCTTTTTCGCCTTCATATAACACAAGTGCAGGCCTTAACTTAGTTGAAGTTAAATCAGTAAACGGAAAAGGAATAAGAACTATTTTTCCCTTCAATTACCTTTAACCTTTGCTTTGATATCTTTAACCGAGTAAATATCAGGTTCCCCTTCAAGAAAATCCTTAAGCGACTTCTCTTCCAAAGTCATGAGCGCACAGGTGTCTTTTTCTTCAAGTAACGAATCGAGTTTGCTATTAACCTCAGAAAGTAGTGATTTTATTTCTTTTAAATCAACTTCAATTGTCATTGCTTTTCTAAGAACTTAATTAATTTTTTAGCTTATAACACTTATTGCTCTTCAAAACATAAAGAATAACAGACTTCATTTACAAGGTTTGTTTGCCTTCCAACCCGTCTCAAAATCTATAAATAAAAGACGTCGTGTGCCGCATGCTGTAACGCGGACGTTTCCTCCTCTGGAGACCACGTGACGCCTACAATTCAGCCCCCACAAAACAGCCACGACGACATGACATGGGCACTAACTTTAGCAGTAGCACGCAGCATGCAAATGCCCCCTTCAGGTATAGGCGCTGCCATGTTTCCACATTCAGACAAAGCAAAGTCTTTTTTGTCCACGCCTTTTTAGCGACTTTGGTCCTGAAATTCGCCAAGACTAATGCTAACGTTAGCGAATGGTTTATTTAGGATTTATCCAGTTATAGGATTATCCTGAAATTGGATAAAGTGACTATGCATGAAGTTCTATGATAGGGAAAGAGAACTTGAAGCTTTAGAGAAGACTTATTTGAGGTCAGGTTCTGATTTTATTGTTGTCAGCGGCTTTGGTTTAGGCTACGGTTACTTCTTTTTTCGCTAAGCCTTCAACCATAAGCGGAACTATCTTGCTGGCCCTAAGAATCTCTAAGAAAAGCGGTTCACCCTTGTCATCAACGTGCAGTATAATGTCGCCTACCTCTTCAGCATGTGAAAGCTTGCCTTTCTCTTTCACAACAATGGTAAGCACATCGGAGTCATCATCATATTTGATTTTATAGGTCATAACGTTCTCGCCTAGATCCAGTTTGTTTTGGTTTCTTTAATTTGTTTGATATGTTTATCGTCGGTTAAGACGTAGTCGCAGGACATTGCAATTGCTGTTGCTGCTATTATGGCGTCGGCTGTTGGCAGCTCGGTGTATTTGCATCGGAGTTTGGCAGCTTCGATTGCAACTGGTACACCAAGATCTGCAATTTCAAGGTCTAATTTGAGAATGGAGCTTGTTCGCAATTCTGCAATGTCTTTGCCAGAGTCTTCTAGTTGAAGCTTATAGAACTCGTGTATGACTATCGATGGCACAATACCCACGTTTGCTTTTGTTTGAAGTGTTTGTAGGGTTGCTTTCGCCCATTTTTCGAATTGCGCGTCCTTGCTCTCAAGACTAGTCATAAAGAATCGGGTGTCAATGACGGCTTTCATTAGTATCTATCTTCGGAGCGCATTTTATCCAGCTTTTCTATCGTTTTTTTGATATCTTTTTTTCCAGCATCTATACCGATAAGATCTTCAAACTTGGGCACAACTTTGAGGACTATACTTGAGCCTGAGTCTTGGACAGTGATTTTCATGCCTTCTTTTATTCCATATTTGCGCCTCAAGGCAATAGGAACCGTAATTTGCCCTTTACGGGTTACAAGCACTTCTTCCATAGTTCAACTTCAACCTTTCAAGTAGTACATTGCAGCAGGTACAACTTAACTATTACTGTTGCCCCAAACCAATTTTAAAAAGCAAGCTTGACTTTATGTTGAATGAGAACTTTTTTCCTTCAATTACTGTTTACCTTTGCCTTGATGTCTTTAAGCGAGTAAATGCCAGGTTCCCCTTCAAGAAAATCCTTGAGGGATGAGTTTGCTGTTAACTTCGGAAAGTAGAGATTTTATTTCTTTTAAATCAACTTCAATTGTCATTGCTTTTCTCAGAACTTAATTAATTTTTTAGCATATAACGCTTTTTGCTCTACTAAACGTAGACGGATTTAGTTAATGTTTCATTTGCCTTCTGACCGTCTCAACCGAGAAACAAAAGAGTTCGGGTGCCACGCAACCCGCTCTGCTACAGGTGTGTTAAACCGCCAATCAAACAACAATTCACCCATGCCAAAAACGGACACTTACAGTTCAGCCACCCGCAAAACAGACATGACTACATGATATGGCTGAAACAGAAGGGTCAAGGAAGTTCATTTAGGATGCCCAAATATCTTGTTGAAAACACAATAGTTTTATTTGTGTTGCAATGAAACACTTATATAAAATCAAGTAATTACTACTATGATAGTAAATGCGAGTAGAGATGCAAATAAGATGCAAGTAGAGGGATGCGAGAAATTAACCAAGGCTAATATAATAATTATATATGGCCTCTCTTCAGAAGATGCCAAACTTAAGACTAAATTTCATGATGAATTATACGGTAGAAACAAAGATGGATTTCTTTCTAAAATACCTCATCGAAAATTGACCGATGGTGTAATAGAGATATCTCAAAGGAATCTTGAAGAAGTTAAAACTATCTTTGAAAAGTACCCTGTAAATTATCAACTCAGAATTACAATTCCTGTCAGAGATACTGAGCAAATTCTCCAAATTACTAAAACTATCGAAGACCCTTACGAGAAGGCGCTGGGATTAGAAGCAGTAGGTTTTAGCAAGTTTATGATCGATAAACTTGAAAAGATAAGTAAACAAGAAATGGAAAAAGAGGACCTTTTGGATGAATTGCTTGCAATCAAAGATACAGTACAGAAATGGATAATGTTACATCAGGAGGAACCGTTAGCGGCAGCATTCTCTTATATGTTTAAAGCTTTAGAATTAACTGAGGGAAAATCTCTTGAAACCATAAGAAGAGACGTTTCAAGGATAGCTGAATCTCTTAAGCACTGGACTATTGGATATCAAGTTCTTAAGGAAAGCAAAGATACAGAATCAATTGATGAAGTCTTAAAGAAATATAAAGCCAAAAAAGAAGAACTCTAAACGTTCTTTGGCTTTTTATAGTAATTTACAAAGAATTTTTTGCCAAGAATTTTCCTACAAAGGCAGACTTCACAAAGACTTTAAGGGCAGAGGGTCTTTTCGAGATAACCACAAGGTCTTTTTAATCAAGGCAGAAGGTACTCCCACGCCTCAAAGAGAAATTAAGCGCATAGCATTTTTCAAAGAAGGTTCAGGTCTGAAATTAGTATATTCTACAAAAGAAATCATAGAAAAGTTCTTGGCTATGAAAGGTGAGGGGTTCAAACCCGTGGATTGTGAGGAGTGTGGAGGAAGTACTTTTAAACCCTCAACAAAAATCGCTAATGCACTCGAATGTGTACATTGTGGAAAATTATATATAAAAAGCTGAATTAGAATAAGCCTCACATCTCAAGTTTTCCTATGGTAAAAAGTCTTAAATCTGCATAGCGTAGAATAGAAGAACTGATTTGAATGCCAAATCTCGAAGAACATTGTAAACATTCATTGAAACGCTATGGAGTGGAAGGAAAAGACATTCATATTTGGTTAGATGAACCCGCAAGACACTACGCTGGTATCCATAGGGAATTTCGACATGATGAAAAAACTATAATTCTTGTAGGCAAGACTTTTGGGAAAATATATGGCGAAGATAAGGCTCAGGCTATCGCTTTAGACCATATCATGGCTGACCATGAAGAATCTTTAAAGAAACGAAGTGAAAAAAATGGTTCTATTCTTTCTGAAATAAAAGTCTACGAAGTGGAAAAACCGAAGTATGAAAAGAAAAAAGAGGAATTAAGAAAAATGCTTAAGCGTGAATCAGAGCTTCCCGAAATCACAGCAGGGGGAATGAGGGATTATTTAGATAGAGTCTACGCCCACAGTAAACCATCCTCAAAGAAATTAGCAGAAACCTCTCTTAGACATTGGCAACAATATATCTTATCCCGAGAAAACCCAAGTTCAGATATTGAAATTAGAGATATTACTCGTTTTGTTTCTAAATTGTCTAAAAAAGAGTTACCGAAAACGGTTGTCAATTACTTAGGACAAATAGTTAGTTATTTTGAACATGAGAATGAAAAAGAGTTAGCTAACAAAATGAAAATTGAAAAGCTAAAATTTGAAAAAGAAATTGCTATTGCTAAGAAAAATGTCGAGCCAATGCGTGTTAAAGATGTCATCAGATTATACCAAAGTGCCCCATTAAAAGACAAGATTTTGATAAGACTGCTTTTGTTAGAAAAGCCTATCCCTGTAAGGAGCTTGGGAAAAATATTCGTTAGACAAGATTCTAAAGGTTCATATGATTTTCATACTGATATCAAAATAATTAGCATTAATGAAGAGACTGTCAAGATTGCTAAACCTTTGATAGAGAAGAACATTTCAAGTAGTGATAATAGGCTTCTATGTATCAGCCCAAGACAGATTGAAGAACGCATACATAATAGTGCAGAGAAAATTGGTCTATCTGATAATGTTACCCCTAAGGATTTGAGAAAATTTGGAAAGAATCATAGACAAGATGAGTTAATAGAATGGCTGCACGAGTGAATACATCTTAAAAAATCTAAACGATAAGTCTTAAATCTGCATAGTGTAAACAAGAGTTAACATAGCTTATAGAATAACCCTCTCGTTATTCTTTCAACTTCATATAAATTGAAAAACTCCCCAAACTTGGGTTTGTTTAGGGCAAGGTTGACTACAGTATGTTTGCCTTCAGATAAAACAAACTCATCAATAATGAAACCATTTTTCGTATAGAAGTCAATTGCCTTCCTCAAATCCTCTGAAGCTGTTATGTCGCCATGAACTTCTTTTGCTGTTCCATCAGTTATATAATCAACCATTAATTTTAGCATCTTGCTTCCAATACCTCTATGACGATAAGATTTATTCACATAAATATCAAGTAATTTTGCACATTTTTTTCCATCTACACTGATACAAGCTTTTCCAATTTCTTTAATATCTTTAAGAGTTACCCCTTCAGTTAGAAAAGCTTTAACGTCGAAAAAAGTATGACGACCTGACAGCTCTGAAATTTTCAAAGTAAGTACGGTATTTTTGTCTAATATTTCTTTATAACATATTGTCAAATATTTCCCTATTTACTTGAATCTCATTTTGCTTAAAAGTTTTTCAGGTTAAATCTTTTAGACTGTTGTGCTATTGAAAGGCAACAACTCTTAAATCTGCATAGCGTAAAAATAGCATTAAGGTAAAAAAATGAGTAAAATACTGGGATATGGTGAAGATGCCCTTACACTATGGGCATTGAAACATCATGTATCTAAAATCTTGGAAGAGTTTCAGGACAAAACCACACTCTCAGATTGCCTTATTTTCTATCGCCCAAGTTTTGGAAGACACGGCAAAGCGAATAGTTCAGTATTTGGCGAATTTGACGCTATACTTGCCTCAAGGAAAAACATATACTTGATAGAAAGTAAATGGGATAATCTCACAGAATTCAATAAGGATGAATTAATGCTAAGAGACGAACAAACGCTAAGGCATGAAGTTTTTTCATGGTATCTAACACATTGGAACAAAAAATATTACGGTAATTGGCAGACCTTCATAGACGAACATCAAAAAGACTTTAAGTTCGAGAAAAAAACCATAGCAAGAAACAGTCTTTTGGCAAGAAACCTTGAATCTGTTTTAAGCAAGTTACAAGAACATTGCCCGAATTTCTCACCTGATAATATCAAGAATGTTTTACTGTTCTTTCATGATGCAAAAAATACCCCACCAACCAAAACCAACAACGGTTTCACACTGATATCCATTGATTACAGCAAAGAGATAAAGGGTAATTTTGTCACCTTATAGTACATTAGGGCTATTAAGAAACAGGTAAATTACAGAGACCATTAAGCTTTAAGGATAGTTTCAAAGATTCATGCTTTTTTTATGCAGATGATATTTATAACTTGGCAAATCAATAGTTGGGGACAATATTTTCAAGACCTTTGAAGGCACAATGATGGCGGACACTCGTGCGGCAACGATCTTGCATATATTACAGGACACGGTAGCCGTGCCTAAATTGGTTAAACCAAAAAACGACCCGTTCGAAACCTTAGTTATAACGATTATTTCACAGAACACTGCTGACCGCAATACTGAAAGAGCCTTCGAAAACCTCTCGAAGCAGTTCGAAATAACGCCTCAAGCACTATCAAAAGCCGAAACAAGCAAGATTGAAGCTTGCCTTCACGTTGGCGGTCTCTACAAAAGCAAAGCCAAAACAATACAAACAATTTCAAAAATAATTCTGGAAAAATTTCACGGCTCACTAAAACCCGTTTTATCGTTGCCTTTAGACGAAGCTAGAAAAACCCTCATTGAACTGCCTGGAATTGGACCGAAAACAGCGGATGTTGTCTTGCTCTTCTCAGCAAATCAACCAACCATTCCTGTGGATACGCATGTGAATCGGGTATCGAAACGGCTTGGTTTAGCGCCTGCAAACGGCGGTTACGAGGAAGTGCGCTTAAGTCTCCAGTCACTTTTTGACCCGAAAGATTACTTGGCGGTCCATTTGCTGTTGATTGCGCACGGCAGAAAATACTGCAAGGCAAGGCAGCCGCTTTGTCCAGAGTGCCCGGTGAACACTTACTGTCCATCGAATGGTTTAGGGGATAAGCATGATTAAACTGCCAAGCCAAGTTACAGAGTATTTCCCCTACAATAGTGTGCGGCCACACCAAGACGAGTTCATAAGCACAGTTTTCAACGCCGTACACGATAGACGTTCTGTTCTAATTGAAGGCAGCAACGGTCTTGGAAAAACAATTGCTGCCCTTTCCGCTTGTTTACCAGTAGCAATAGAGAAAAACCTAAAAATATTATATGTCGCGCGGACTCACCGCCAGCATGACCGCGTGATTGAAGAGTTAAGGGCAGTTTTTAGAAAGCATCAAGTTACAGGCGTTTCCATTCGTGGACGCAATGAAATGTGCCTTAACGTTTTCGCTACTAGAGGCGCTTTTGATTCAAAGTCTCTTATGGAAGTCTGTGAGTTATTGAAGGCAAAAAACAGATGCCCATACTACATTAACGTGGATGAGCGAACATATGATTACCTCCTGCTTCAACAGCAAATAGCTACTCGACCTTACATGGCATCTGAAATCCAAAGCATCTGCATGAAAAGAGAAGTTTGCCCATACGAACTTGTCAAATCTGCCTTATCTGACGCTAAAGTCGTTGCATTAAGCTACCTGTACGTTTTCGACCCCGACATACGCAAAGCTTTTTTGAAAAATCTTGAAACAGAGCTACAAAAAATCATTCTAATCGTTGACGAAGCCCATAACTTGCCTGAGACAGCTATTGACATCTCAAGCAGCACCCTATCCCTCTTCGTAATGAAACAGGCAGAGCTGGAAGCTAACAGGTTCAATAACAGGGACATTGAAGATTTCGCACATTTTTTCAGGATTGAAGTGGAAAAATTAACCGACAAGATTAATCGAGAGGAAATAATTTCTCCAAACCGTATTATTGAAATTATTCAAAAACAAGGAAGCATAACCAATCCCAGAGAATTCTTTGAGCAATTCCACGAAGTCGGCAACTCAGTAAGAAAAAGTTTGTTGGCTGAGGGAAAAAACCCACGTTCCTACATTCATGCAATGGGCGAGTTCATGCTCAAGTGGCTGGAAAACCTAGGCGACACTTCATTCATCAATGTCGCAAGCAGATACTTCAACAAAGAAAACAACAAAACAGCAAAGCTCGAAATAGTTTCGCTGGACCCCTCGAAAATCACTGAACCAGTTTTCTCATCCACTTACGCCAACGTGATAATGTCGGGTACACTTCAGCCGCTGGAAGCCTACTCACGCATCACAAGACTCCCAGAAAGCACCGTGAAATGCATTGTGCCATCGCCGTTTCCGAAAGAACACGTGTTCTCAGCCGTTTGCCTCGGCGTCACAACAGCCATGGAAAAAAGAACACCCGTCATGTACCAGACAATCATACAACGGATAAACGAGGTTGCACAGAATACTCCGGCGAACACTGGAGTTTTCGCTGCTTCATTCGGAGTACTAAAAGCGCTACTTGCCGAAGGCTTAGAAAACGTAATAGAAAAACCGCTGTTCCACGAGCGAAAAGGCATGACTTCTAAAGCAAACGAGAAAATGGTCTCAGACTTCAAAGCATGCGGCGACCGAAACGGCGCCGTGTTCCTTGGCGTTCAAGGCGGAAGAACCTCGGAAGGCGTAGATTTTCCAGGCAACCAAATGAACTCCGTAATAGTCGTGGGAGTTCCGTATGCTACGCCGACGCCGAGGGTGAAAGCACAGATTGATTATTACGAGAAATGTTTTCCGGGGCTTGGGCGTGAATATGGTTATGTTTTGCCCGCTATGAAAAAGGCTTCTCAAGCCGCAGGAAGACCAATCAGGACATTGGACGACCGAGGAGCCATAGTCTTTTTAGACTATCGCTTTGCAACAAATTATTGCCGTGGCTTCCTCCCGTCATGGATAAGCAATGGAATGAAAACGTTACCTAACGAAAAAGGTGCTCTGGCAAGGGAAATCAGCAATTTCTTTAAAATTCAGTCTTGAATTTCCTGTAACTTCTCGTTTAAGACAACTTTTCCAAAAACAAGCCTCTGCGGCTTAGCTGAAACTGCAGTTTGAACTTTTAACGCTTTCCGCATCTGGTTAATTTCACGCAAGACACCGATCCCTAAGAATTTGCTTTCAGAACCGTATAGCCCGACAAGTAGTCCCTTTTCTGGCTCTTGATTCTTTGGAAGAGCCTCTTTTGGTTCAATTGTCACTTGGCTTAATGGATAGCACTGAAGCTTTGCGTCTTTCATGTACTTTGCATAAGTCATTTCGCGCAGGCTTTTGCGTTTTTCTGCGCTCCGCTGATTAAGAGAAGAAGAGGGCTCGACCGTAATCACTGAAGTGTTTTCCAAGTTAGCAATAAGAGACGTAAGTTCATCTTCAACTTGTATGCCAACTATGACGTCTGGCTTTAGCTCTTTGACTAATTGCGTTTTGTAGCTTACAGCAATATCGCCTGTAACCCAACCATCAGTATTAACTACCACAAAATCAACGGGTCTCTGTAAAATCTCAGCCTTCATAGCGGCTAAGCCTTCAATTGTTTTAGCTATTGCCGTTATCGGCGAGGTATCACCCACAAAAAAAGCGTTCTGCAACTTCAAATTGTCCAATTCTGTCAATAGCTTGGAAATTATCGCATAACCCACGGTTCCTGAGGGACCGATGTCTGATTGACCTAAATCGCCGTCTAAAACAGCAATCCTGCATTTTCCGTTAACCAACTTGTTTACTAAATAAGTGCAATAACTGCTTTTTCCAGAATCAATTTTTCCCAAAAGCAGAACAACAACTGGCTTCTTTTGCACGCTCAAAATTGCTTCAAGAGGTTTATTCCACGACTCTGGAATTGTGCTGCCGTCAACTTCTTCAATGCTTGCGTTTGGTCCTAACGAAACGTCAAAAACTGCTTTTTCAAGGGCAAAAAATGGCAGGCGCTTTCCTTCACGAACCACAATTTTTACTGCTTGTTTTAATTGATAACCGAACATTTCAGCCTTGCCAGAAACAACACACACAGATGCTGGACCATCCACCAGCAGTGTCCTATTGGATTCAACTATTTGTTGCAATCATCTTCCTCCTTGGAATAATATAGCCTGTTCTTCCAGCAATCCGTATGGCTGAAGAAATATGCCTGATTCTTCGGCTGCGCTTGTTCTTTTTTAGGGGTCGGTTGGTTCCTGCCTCACTCACCACTTCCAGCACAACTGCAGGCGGTAAAGCATCATCTAAGGCTTCGACTAATTCCTTGTAAACAGGAACACCATTCCCAATTTTAACGGAAACGCCTGTCACTGTGGAATTAACGTTTCTTATTGTCTTAATTATGCTGTTAATTACCTCTTGCGTGCTAAAGCAGTTGCCTTCCTCAATAACTTTTCCATCGGCAATTACTGCCAGCCCAATTGCGTTACCTGGGTCAATGCCGATTAAGATTTTTTCGTAGGCTTCTTTTCCTTGAAGTATTCGCTTTACCTCGTTAACCAAATTGTCCAGTTCATCTTCGCTTGCTAAGATTAGTATCTTTTCGTTTTTTACTAAGTGTTTTTCCTTCTCGGTTGTTATTATCACTTTCACTTCGGCAGGCACTGACTCGCCTGGAACCAGACTTATGAAGGGGATATTTTGTTCTCTTAACTCGTTTACGATTAGAAAGTAGGCTTTTCCCTCTACTGTTGCTATAGCAACTTTTTCTTTCAATAAATCAACCTTAAATAGTATACGTTTAAGTGCAAAACACATTACTAGTTTCAAGTTTATAATCTTGACGCGAAAAAGGGTAAAAAATGGTCACAATTCACACTGGCTGCAGATGCATTGATAGAAACATTGGCGGGGGCATTTCACCCGAAAGCGTTACTTTAATTTATGGTGAACCCGAAACTGGAAAAACAACGTTTGCCATACAATGCACCGTTAGTTGTGCATTACAAAACTACAAGACACTCTTTGTTGACTGCGATAACACTTTCTCAACCAAAAGGCTTTCCCAACTTTCAGCGGATAAATTCGAGCAGGTTGCTGAGCAAGTCATTTTAATTAAACCTAAGGATTTCCATGAGCAAACGGCAGTTATAGATCGTATTCAAGATTATACAGCAAAAAATTTTGGGTTAATAGTAATTGACACCTTCACATCTTTGTATGGAGCAAAAGTTGCTGAGTCCTCTGGCAAAGCCTTCAGCGTAAACCGTGAATTGAACAGGCAATTAGCAATTTTAGCGCAAACAGCAAAAATCCGAAAAATCCCAGTTATTATAGTAAGCCAAGTAAGATGCGTTTTTGATGACTACCCAAACGTCGGTGTCGCGCCCGTTGCAAACAGAGTTTTAAAATTCTGGGCTGACACAATAATCGCTATGAAACCTACCAACTATCCTCAAACAATCAAAGTTGTTCTTGAAACACGGGAAAACAAGCAAGAAGTTACTTGTTATGTACAAATAGGCGAAACCGGAATAAAAGATACTGAATTCCGCGAATGATGGTTGACCACATGGAAATAACCCAACTAATCGTTGAAGCACTAAAATTTATTTTCCCAGCCTACTGCGCAAACGCCACGCCAGTGCTTGCCGGCGGAGGAACACTGATGGATTTCGGAAAGAACTTCTATGGAAAACGAATCTTTGGAAACAACAAAACTTTCAGGGGCTTCTTTTTCGGCTTAGCAATCGGCATATTAGTTGGATCAATTGAGTGCGTACTTTTTGGTTTTCCAATCCTATTTAGCGTGCTGATTCCTTTAGGGGCGCTTTTAGGCGATTTGGCAGGCGCTTTTTTAAAGAGAAGATTAGGGATTGCTCCTGGAGGTTCACTTCCTATAGTTGACCAAGTTGACTTTGCCATTGGTGCAATCGTGTTTTCGGTTCCTTTAGCCATTGTAAATTGGGAATTGGCAGTTACAGTTTTGCTGATTACTCCGCCTATTCATTTATTAACAAATTTCTTAGCATACAAAATGAAACTAAAAAGAAACCCTTGGTAAAAAGAAAAACCTATGGAAAAAAGGCAGAGTTATCCGCCAGATGTTTTGAAAGCAATCGCGCCTTCCAAGAATATGTATGAAAGAAACAAAAATGCTACGCCTATGACTAGCATCATGTAAGCTTGCCTTGGGTTGTAAGCGCTCTTGGTACTTTGATAAATAACAAACAGACCGATGAAACCAAAACCATACAATATTGCCGCAATTACAGTGTCTGATATGAATTGTGAACTGATACTTGGATAGAGGAAATAGAAAACCCCATTAACGTAGGCTGAGGGTCGAGGACGCTCAATAAGAGTAAACAAGCCACCACCAAAAATAAAGATGGCGTATAAAATTCCAACAACAGTAATTATGAGTGATGAAGGAGTAGTTGTTGAAATTCTGCGGAACCATCGACTCAGCGAAAAGGATACAGATGAAGAGCGCTTCTTTATTTTACTTGACATTTCTATTCTCTTCCTTGATTAGGTGTTTTACTACTTCTTTAGCCCATTCTCCAGTTAATGAATTTTTCTGAATCTCAACTAAATAATCAATCCAAAGTATACCCGATGCTTCCCTCCAGACATTAAATTTTTCGATGACATTTTGGTAAGCCTTTAAATGCAATATGCAGAAACCGTTTTCTTGTTCTTCGCTACTGCAAATTTTGCATTTCACTGGTTGCTCGCTCCTTTTGAGGGACAATTAGGATTTAGGCATAATTTCCAAGATCTCTTCCCTTTCATCCACACATGCAATATGGGGCACCCACAGCTTTTGCAAGTGTTATTTAACGGTTTTACTGTACCACTTTGAGGTAGCGGAAAAGTTACGTTGCATTTACCTTCGAAATAGTTTGTACAGCCAACAAAACGTTTACCAGTTTTTTTCGAGCGCAAAATAACTAGTTTTCCATCAGCACATTTTGGGCATGCACCAACTATTCTTTCTTCAAGCCGAGCTTTTTTCAACGCTTGACTTAATTGTTCGCCTATAACTGATTCTTTCTCCTTAAGCTCTAATAGGACTGGCTTTAAGATTTCAACGGCGTTTTGCAATACAGCTTCTTTTGTTTCTTTTCCTTGCTGGATTTCATTCATCTTCTCCTCAAGCTTTCTAGTTAGTTCAGGTGAGACAACGGCTGGACAATACTTTGCGAGGATTTCGATGACTTCAAAGCCAAGGTCAGAAACGGCAAGACTATCCGTCCCGCGAAGGTATTTGCGGTCGTATAACGTTTGTATTGTTGCTGCCCTCGTTGCTTTGGTGCCTATATCCTCTTTTTCCATTTTCAAAAGTAAAGTGCGAGGGTTATACCTTGCGGGTGGTTTAGTAAAATTATTTTTCACAACTACTCTTTTAACAGTGATTTTTTGTCCTTGGGTTAAAGGAGGCAAGGTCACATCTTCCAGTTGAACATAGGGTTTGTAAAATCGAAGCCACCCTTCACTTAACGTTCGCATTCCGTTCAAGTGAAAAAGATTCCCGCTGATGCTAATTGTTGCTTTCGTGCTTTGACGAATGGCAGGCTCACCGAAAACAGCCATGAACCTGCGTATGATAAGATCGAAAATATTTCTTTCAGCTGTGCCAAGGGGTTTCTCGGGCAGGTTCCCAGTCGGGTAAATGGCTGGATGCGCTGGGTCGGCTTTTTCTCCTTCATTTGGCTTCAAAACTGGTTTAGAGAGCAGGTCAGCTGCCTGTTTCCCGTAAGCAGGCAGTTTAGCTAGTTTTCTTAATACGGCTTCGTAGCCGATTGCTGGCGGAAGCTTTTGGCTACTTGTTCTGGGATAAGAGATTAATGCGTCTAAGTACAGGTGCTGAGCTATGTTTGAAGCATGCATCGGCGTAAAGTGGAAATTTCTGTAAGCTTCACTTTGCAAAGCGCCCAAGTCAAAGGGTACTGGTGGGTTCTGCTCAAACTCTTTTAGAGCTATTGTTTCTATTTGGCCTTCTTTGGTTTTGCAGGCATCCATTACTGCCGTTGCTTCTTGCTTGCTTTCGAGGATTTTTTCGTATTCAGCTTCGTATGCTGTGTCGTTTATGATTATTTTAGCGGTTATGCTCCAGTAGGGAACGGGCACGAAGCACTTTATGGTTTTTTCTCGATCTTCAAGAAATTTGAGGGTTGGCCCTTGCACTCTACCAGTGCTGAGTGTAGCATATTGTCCACTACTGCTTTTCACAGCCATTGTTAAGGCTCTAGACAGGTTTATGCCGTAGAGCCAATCTATTTCATGCCTTGTCAATCCAGCCTCAACAAGAGCAAAATCCAAATGCGGCAATAAGTGAGCGTAAGATTCTTGCAGTTCCTCTGTTGTGAGTGTGGAGTATTTCATGCGTTTGGCAGTTTTTTCCTTGCTACCGCAAGCGTACTTGAGTATGCAGTAGCCTATGATGCTGCCTTCAATGTCAAAGTCGCAAGCATCTACGAACTCTTCAGCGTTTTCTGCTAGTTTAGCAATTACATTTAGCCAAACACGGATCTTTGATGCGCCCCGTTCAGCTAGGTATCTTGGAACCCAGTGATAATCGAAAACTGGATAATCCCGTTTAGCTTTTTCCTTGCTTGCAACAGTGTATAGGTGCCCGATGGCTGGAACGACAACTAAATCGCCGTTTCTGTATGCTTGATAATATGGAACGCCGCTATCAACTATTTTTTTGGCTTTCCCATCGGTGTCCAAAGCCATAGCTATTCTGTTTGCGGCATCAGGTTTTTCAGTAACGATTAACTTGTATTTTCCCAAGGGCTGTTAAACCACACGCTTTAACATTCCAATAGTCCTTCTTAAAATAAACTTTGCAGGTATCTATTAGTTCTTGTTTTTTCTTTTTTTAGTGTTTTTCCTCTACATCAAAAAAACAGGTTAGCATGTTGAAAAGCATTGAAAAGCAATGAAAAACACCGTCGTCGGTTCCATGCAGAACTATGTTGAATCATATTTGAAGCATATTAGAAGCATCTAGTAGACCGGGTAGGTAGGCTGAGCACACACAAATAGCCTAAAACAAAAACCAAGAACAAAATACATACCTTTGCAGTTACTTGACAAGCACAGTCTTAGCTAAGGGTTAATTTTGTTTAGCAACTAATAAATATGCCATAGCATGTTATTATCGGGGGATTTGGGATGCCGCAACGAGTTATTTGCCATGGATGCAATCATGTTTTATATGAAGGCAGTGAGCTTAAACCACCAGACGAAATTATTTCGCAAAATAGTGGAAAATGCCCAGCATGTAATAGGAAACTTTCATTGTTACCTATAGAGGTTGAAGTTAAACCCATAATTAAGCGTCGATAGATTAGGGTACGCTCACCAAAAGCTTCGATTAAACCTACCAGAAGAGCGTTGGGAAGCTGCCAAAACCAGAATGGTAAGTCGCTAAGTAAGTTTATGCAACGTCTGTCCAAAACATGGTTCATAGTGAAGAAAAATATGGTTATCGTTTGTTGACCTTTAGGGTTTCTGACGACGACTTTTTTGCCTGTTTTAGCTGGGAATTTAGAGTTCGGTTAAAAAAAGGCTATATAGTTTAGCTAGTGGATTATATTGCAATATAATCAAACTGCATTAGCCACCAAGCTATGTCAGTTCATTTTGGAAAGCCATAAATAAATGTCCAATGTGTATAAATTAAGAATTAAACAGAAAATCGCAATTAATGTGTGGAGAGATGGCTTAAAGTGGGAGAAGGAATTAAAGATCGGCTTAGTAAAAGGCTGTCACCTTTCAGTAGATTACGCATGGAACTAAGTCACGGACAAATAATCGCATATTCTGCGTTAGCTCTAATACTCTTTGTTGCATTTATTGTCCGCATTTTACCTTTACGCTGGGAAAATCTCTCCGGAGGAACATCCCTTCTTAACGAGTTTGACCCTTACTATCAATTCAGCGTAACACAATACATGGTAAATCACGGTTTGCTTTCACCTTATTATCCGACACACTGGATCAACAATCAATTGTGGTATCCTTTCGGACTTAACATGGCTACCGCTTTGCCATCAATACCTATAACAGGAGCAGCAATCTACGACGTCATCAAAGCGTTAGGCGCAAACGTTAATTTAATGACACTTTGCGCAATGATACCGCCCGTAGTTGGTGTGATTTCAGTTCTGGTAATGTATTTTTTAGGCAAGGACATTGGTGGAAGAACGGTTGGTTTATTATCTGCGTTATTCTTGGCGTTAGAACCGTCAATCATCGAAAGAACATCTCTTGGATTCTTTGACACACAAGTCCCGGGTACGATTGGTCTTATATTATTTGTATTCTTATTCCTAAGATCTATTGACAACAATAGGTCATTACGTGCATCCATATTGTACTCGTTAGGCGCTGCTGCCTCCTTAGCATATTTCATAGCAGGCTGGGGTGGAGCATACTACATGATTGACATGACCGTACTATTCGTTTTTGTTATAGTTCTATTGAAGAGGTATAATCCACGGCTTCTGCTTAGCTACAGCATAACTTTTGGCTTAGCATTATATATAGCAGCAATAGTTCCCTATCTGGGACTTACCTACTTAACGTCAGGTGCAGTAATTCCAGTCGCTGGAGGATTCGTCTTGCTTCTCATTGCAGAACTTTTGCGGAATAATATATCTTTGAGGAGCAAGATGCTTCTAGCTATTACCTCACTAGTTGTAATTGTCGGCGGTTTTTTCACATTATATGTAACTGGATTCATTACTGGCAGTGGCCTTGAAGGAAAATTCAGCACAGTTTTAGATCCCTTTATCAGAGCAAGTTCACCTATTATCAATTCAGTGGCTGAACAACAAATTACAGCTTGGGGAGACGTTTACATCGAACTCGGCATAAGCATCCTATTCTTCCTCATCGGCTTTTACTTCATATTAAAAAATCCAACAACCAGAAACATCTTCCTGATAGTTTTCGCTGTAACAGCGCTCTTCTTTGCCGCTTCAATGATTCGCTTACTGGCAATCTTTGCTCCAGCCTATGCAATCATAGCAGGAATAGGTGTTCTGGGCCTAATACAACCGTTTTACACTTTACTAAAAGAAGCGCCACATACTCTCGCAAAAACAAAACGTAGAATGGCGCGTGTAAGTAAGGAATACAGCGGTGTCGCAGTCTTTCTGATATTCCTTATTCTGGTAACGTGCTTCGCTTTCTCACCACAAACTGCTGGCGGAGTTCCAAGATCCATCAACGTATCTTTCGTGCCAACAGCAATTAGTGCATCAAGCCTTCCGATAGGCGGTGCAAGCCTTACTACATCAGTAAGTGCATGGCGTGACGCGTTAAGTTGGATACAAAGCAACGTTCCCTCGAATAATGTGGTAGTTGCTTGGTGGGACTACGGCGACTGGTTAAGCGATATTGGAAACGTAACAACTTTGTGCGATAACACTACGTACAATACCACACAAATCGAAAACGTAGGCTTCATAATGATGGGCAATGAAAACCAGTCAATGCAAATGCTGTCTAACTATGAGAACTATAATAATCCTGGACGGGTCAACTACATCCTCGTCTTCACCGTCCTCGCACTATCCCAGTCAAGCAGCGGCACAGGATACACTGCAAGTCCTGCGGGATATGGAGATGAAGGAAAATGGGAGTGGATGGCAAGCATTTCAGGAACAGCAGAGCAATGGTACATACAAAATGGCTACATGAGTGCAACAACATCAACAGTATGGAAGGCTGACACAGCATTTGGCAATACTAGTTCAACAACTGGGCAGTGGGTATGGAATAACCAAGGAGGTAACTGTACAATATACGAATTGATGAACTATGCAGAGGTAACATATTGCAACGAATGGACTGCCGCAGGAGTCAGCATTACGCCAAGTACAACAACTACAACGCCAACGTACTTCACAGAAGCTTACTTCGCTGGCCTAAATACATCGCCATTCCAATACGGCGGATTAATACCGTTAGTAGCCATATACAAAATTGACTATCCAGCATACTATACCGCGACGGGCACAACAGGCACAGGCTAAAATATTGCAAGAGAGCTGGGAAGCGACCGAGTGTTTCCAAAGGTTCCAGATCAGCATAAAGTTGGACAACCGTTAACTCCCAACGGGTTAGGCGTACTTTACGTCCTATTCGCCACAGTTTACCTTTTTCTTCTCTATTTCTCAGGATTCATAAAGAACCCAGCAAATGTTTCCGCACCCATTTCAGCACCGTTAATCCTAGCCGCATGCATTCTTTTCGGCGGGTTCATGGGCTTGCTTGATGACTGGATAGATTTGAAATGGCGTTACAAAGCATTCATGCCGTTAATCGCCGCGTTACCTCTCATATACTTCGCATACGCAACACATGCAAGAACGACTATAGCATTACCGTTCATTGGAACGATCGATTTCGGTTTAACATACTTCTATATAATTATCCCATTAATCGTCATGATAGTTACAAACACAGTAAACCAACTAGGGGGACTTAACGGTTTAGAAACTATATGCCCTGCCATAGTCATAATAGGATTAATGGCTCTATCACCCTCATATTATGTTCTGATGCTTGGACCCCTGATATTCTGGCTAATTCTTGCCTACTTCAATTTTAGGGGCAAAATTTTCGTTGGCAACTCAGGCTCGTTTGCCATAGGATTGACTATAGCCTCATTTGCCATAATTTCAGACTTAAAATTGAGCCTGCTGATTTCGATTCTGCCTTACATTTTCAATTCTGCAATAATACTGTTGATGATTTTCTTTACACACAAAAAAGCTAAAGTTTCGTTTGATGGAGAAAAGCTTTCGTCTGACCATAGAAGAAGCCTAATTACAGTGATAACTTATCATCGGCCATTAACTGAGAAGCAAGTGGTTAGAATAATAGCTTTGATAATTGGAATTTTCACGCTAATTGGTGTACTTATTCAATTATTATAATTAGGCAAGGAATCTTTCAAGTTTTGTTAAGCCGATAATTTCGTCAAAACTTAAGCCTAAAGCATCCAAAACCTGGTCGAAAGTAGAATGCAAATAGGCAATGTATTTGTCAACGTCTACCTCGTTTCTTGAAGTTAACTCAACTGGTTTCACATGAGGTGGCCTTATAACTTTAACGAAACTAATCAAGTCCCCCGCTCTCAACTCTTTGCCGCTTTTCTGTAGAATTCTTGCGGCTTTCACATGTTGAGGCGTAGTTTTAGTATAACTTGAAAGTTCATCGCCTAAAGCTACATGAAACGCAAGCTCACTAATGTCAACCCATTCTCTACGTTTTAGCCGTGTGTAGCGTTCACGGATTATTTCGGCGATTTCTTTTCTGGCTTTTTCAAAGTCAGCGGGAGTTTTAACTCTTGCAAGTGTATCTTTCATACTGTTAAAAGCATCTTTGATAAAGACAGGGGTGTGTTTTTTCTTGCCTGTTAAGCCCTTCACATCCACGGTGCCGTCTTCCAAGACGCCAAGATAATTCTTTTTGCGCGAACTAAATACAGCGTACCTGTAAACTTTGTCGACGTCGATGCCCATGTTTAATTCATGTTCTGTGTAACGGACTAATTCTTCGATTTGCTCTTTAGAGGGGTTTTTCAAAAATAAGCTGTCCGTGTCGCCGTAGAGAACCTGTATACCCACCGTTTCAGCATGCTTGAGTATTTGGGTGATAGAGTACCTGCCGATGGCTGCCGTTGCTTCCGCCACTGGCGGACAATACAAATCGAAGCTTTCGGCGCCAAAGACACCGTAGCTGGCGTTCAGGATAACTTTAAGCGCTCCCTGAGTGATGTTGTACCAGCTTCTAAGCTCAGGTGGCAAGGTTTTGTCTTTTGAGCGCTGCTTATACCATTTAACACGTAAATCTCGCAGTGAACCAATCAGTAAACTTTCCAGCGCCCGTTTCTCACTGCAAACCCAATGCGGCGTGTCCGGTATCATGTGGCATTTACATTCGTTATGTTGGCAATCAATTGACTGGTAGCCTAGATTCCATACTTTAATTATTGAGGGGTACAGGCTAGGAAAGTCCATAACTGAAACGTTAAAATGAACACCAGGCGTGGGTTCAACAACTATGGCGCCTTTGTATTTTTTCCCTTTTATTGTAGCTGTAGACGAAGTTTTGCCTTTCTTTGTAAGAATGTCCTCCGCATTCGGAATCAGCATATTCTTTCTTCGATGTTCTCTATGCATGAAGTTGCGTATCCAGCGGCTTACGCCTTGGCGGCTTACGTCTTCCATGGGCATGCTGGCAATTCGTGCTAGGACAAGGATTAGTTTCATTGCTGAATCGTTGTCAAAACTGGTTAGTTTGTAGGTAATTTCTGAGTCTCGCAGGCAGTAAGCTGCAAGTTCAGAGTATGTTAAGTCTCCGAAGGTTTTTTCTAAGTGGATTTTTTCTACGCCTATGAGTGCGTTGCCAACGTCGTCGAGGGTTACATCGCGGTAGCAGTTGCCGTAAGCATAGATTTGCACGGACCTGTTGAAGAAGAACTTGTATAGATCGATGTGGACACCGTACCTCAAAAGACAGACTCGTTTGCCTATTTCTATTGGAATCTGACTTCTGCTAAACCCAAAGTTCATGGCTCGATGCGCTAGATAGCGGAGGTCGAAGTCGTCGCCGTTGAAAGTTAAAATAAACGGGTAATCCAGCAGGACATCGAATGTTTTTCTAAGCAGTTCCTCCTCGGTTTCGCAATATTCCACTGTAATGTCTGCAGCCAAGTGATGGTTGCCTTCACGCACCCCTTCACGCTTCAGAACAAGCACTTTTTTTTCACCGTCTGAACTATAAATTGACACTGCGATTACAGGGCACGCGCCTTCCCGAGCATCAGGCATTCTTGTGGATAACGGTGAATATACCTCTATGTCTATGGCGGCTCTGCGGAACTTTGGGGCTGGGTACTCAAGGAGTTTTGCCCACATTTCAATGTATTCACGTTCTTCATCGGTGCAGTCTTTGAAGAGAGCTTTTATTTGGTTTAGGTTTTCTGTGGCTTCCTCAAGAACTTTAGGAACAAGGTTGCCGTCTTTAACCTCGTAAATCATGCCTGGCAAAAGCTGGCGGTCGTAAATGTATGATTGATAATACTTTATTTTTGACTCCCAAACTTTAGTATCGCTATCCTGTATTTTGCATCCGCAAACGCTTTGATAATCTTCAGGAATTATGTCTCTGATTGTGCCTGCTGGTCTTCCACCGATGGCTAATGGGTCTTTTGTCACTATCTTGATTAAATCAACATCTTTATTTTCCAGAGGGTCAAACTTTTTTTGTTTTTCAAAACCATAAAAACCTTCATGGTTTGTTATCCGATCGAATTTTTTTAATTTATCTAAAGTTAAGTTGGTTAAGCAGTAGGGTTTATGACCAGTATTATCATACCAAAAATAGATTTGCTCTGATTCAGGCTCATAAAGTTTGATAACTGCTTTTTTTTGGCGCCCATCGTAGGACGCTGAAACAAAATAGGAAGCGGGCAGGTTTTCAGGCGCCACTGGCGGAAAGGCGCTAGGTCTTTTCTTTTTTAGTTGTTTCGCTTCTTCCTGTTTCATTTCTTCATTGTTTTTGGCTGGGGAAGGCGAGGGCGGAGCTTCCGCTTTTACTTCTTCTTTTGGCAGAGGTTTAGTTTGTTCGCTACTGCAATAATCTAAGAGTGTTCGCGCCATCCCAAATGTGACCTTAGCCTCTTTATGGCACATAGAGACTAAAATCTTTACTTACTCAAAACTAACAATTTACCTTTAGATATAGAGATTAAAGTGACATGCGCATAAGCAGAAAAACGTAAAATTAAGCTTAATCCTGATGCAAGTTTCCATGCACCGATCTAAGGTGAGGTTCATGCATCATATTGAGGTGACTATCGACTTCTTTTTTGGTATCGAAGATTTGACCACACTCAGAACACATGTATTGCCCCGCTTTGGTTTCAGGGGTACTTCTGCGCTTAATCACTTGACTCATTAACTTATCTCCCATGACTAAGAAAAAGGGAAAAAGTAACATAAACTAATTTGTGCAGACGATTTGTTACGCACTTGTTTACTCGTTTTCATGTTCTTTTCCTTCTCTTATGAGTCCACGGACTCTTGGACCTCCCCTCGCCCCGCCTCTTCTACCTGCTTCACTTACGGTCATTCTACCTTTTTCCATTATCTCATTTCGCCTTCTTGACAAACATGTCACCTCCATTTTTGGAGATCGGTTTAGAACACAAGTGGACTACCACGGATGAATAATTCTTAAAGTTATGTGGCTGTCCATATGCAGTAACAGCGGCGTTTTGAATTCTTATTTAGAAGCGCTGCATCTTGTTTAGTCGTGAAAAGTAATTGTTAAAGGATGCTTGGACAATCGCCATTGAAACCCTAAGCTGGATGGAAATGCAAAAACTAAGCGAACGCCTAGCCTTGGCAAGAACAATCAAGCAGCTTGGCGCAAGCGACCCCAACGCTATTCGCTTTGCTTACGGGTTAATTGTTGAGACTACACGGCGCAGAAACCTCATAGACAAATTCGTCAACACAGTAGTGGCGCCCAAGAAAATTGGCGAGTACAATTTGGGAATTCAATCTTTTCTGCGGCTTTATGTTTATCAGACGCGTGTTGCCAAGAATTGGGCTAAGATTAACTTGCAAGAAGCAGAAAGCATCGCGGGCCTTGGCAGGTCCATTCTGGGCTGGGAGACCGTGCGGGAAGTTGAGCCGATTTTGGGCTTTTTGCTTACGCGTCAGCTGGAGCCAATCCTGAAGGCGGCAAACGATGTGGAGAAAGCTAGCCTGCAAACCTTTCATCCTTCATGGTTTGTGAAGTATTGTTACAGGCTTTTTGGACGTAATGAAGCAGTTGCCTTTTTGGAGGGAAGCGTAAACCCGCCGCCCACCTACATCCGGGTGAACACGCTGGCGGCAGCTGAAGAGGCAATTGTGCAAAAACTTGAGGCAGAAGGCGTTAAACTAGAAAAAGCTGAACCGTTAAAGTTCACCTATAAAATTGGGGAAATGAAAAAGCCGTTAAACACTTTGCCCAGCTACAAAGAAGGCTTATTTTACATCCAAGATAAAGCAAGCTGCTTCGCAGCAGAAGCCGCAGACCCCAAACCCGGCAGCGTGGTTTTTGATGTTTGCGCTGCGCCCGGTGCAAAGACGACTTATTTGGCTCAGCTAATGCGCAACGAAGGCAGTATAGGCTCGGTTGATTTTTCAAATAGAAGAATGAAAGTGTGGAAAAAAGAAACCACCCGCATGGGAGCCAGTATTGCTGAGCCAGTAATAGCCGATGCATGCGCAACTTTGCCTTTCAATACGCAAGCGGACTTGGTGATTTTGGATCCGCCATGCACAAGCACAGGTGTCTTCGCTAAGCAGCCCTCAGCCAAATGGCGGCTAAGACCAAAGTCAATTGAGAAAATGGCGGCAATCCAGTGGAAAATGATTAACAGCTGTGCCGAAAAAGTCGCTGCTGGAGGAGCGTTAACTTACTCTACATGCAGCATAACGGTGGAAGAGAACGAAATGATAATCGAGCGGTTCCTAAAATGGCACCCAGAATTCACCTTAACGGAAATAAAGCCTAAAATCGGCTTGCCTGGGTTGCGAGAACTAACAAAATGCCAAAGACTCTCCCCGCACCTTCACCAATGCAACGGCTTCTTCATAGCAAAACTAAAAAAACAATAGTATTTTTTTTAATTCTCTTTCAAGTTTCTGGTCAACTAATCGAAGTTTAAATCATCTTTAAATCCATCAACGTTTGAAAGACCGCAGAGCCATCTTCTTTTGCTGGAATTTTGCCAAGTAACAAACGGTAAAGATTGCCAATAGTTTGCTTTGAACCAGCACCTAAAACTGTGATTGTAGGTTTAGCAAGCTTAGCCTCTAGAACACAGAGAGTATATGCTTTAGAAAATGTAACTGACCACCTTTTGAAAGACTTTGGCACAAAAATTGGACCATTACTACCTTCCCATAAATCGGCATTAGAAAACTCTGGACCGCCGTGTGTGAACTGGCTCAATTCGCTAAATAAACGGCGGGCAAAACCTCCATTGTTACTAGCTGTCTTTTGTTGGAATAGACTATCACCTATGCTGTCCATTAGCGTTTCCTCCATGTTATGTATCGACTGATTTCGAAGTAAGAGGTCTGAAGCCCAGCCAAATTTAAGTTCTTCATCGCCCTTAAGCCAGTCCACAAAAATTTTATTGTTCCCTGAAAGTTCAAGAGCAAGACCTATAGTAATCTGCTCAACCATATTTCTTAAAGCAGAAAATGATAAGCGGTAAAAACCAACGAGCACGTTGTAGATGGACCCCTGAATCTCATCTATACCAGCGGTAGCACAATTGGCAATCGGTGAGTCGGATACTTTATTGGCAATATCCTGTAAAGCTATAGCTAAACAAATCCAGTCCTCCCAAGCTTTCCAATAAAGCTTTAAAGTGGAACCGTAATCACCTGACGTTCGAAGGCTTACATCATCAGGCAGACTAGTTATACTATTCCATATATCTTCATCCATCAAATCAGTGGGCGGATAATTGATTTCAGGTCCGTACGCGAATGCATCTGCTGGTAACATACCTCTTTTTATTCGAAAATCTGATGGAGTATAATTAGCTGTCATCTTACCATTCCTTTTCCTTTTTGTTGTATAAGGTAATCTAGCAAGTGCTTTTTAGCTTTGTTAATGAAGCGGAGACTTACCCGCAACCATTATCTGTGCAACTGAGACATTCAAGTTGACGAATAGTCGCCTATTTTTCTTTGCGGTGTTTCTTTGGTGAATAATGGGTATGTGATTTGTGTTCCTTCCACATGCGCCATCTCGTTAAGCTCATGGTTGATGCAGCTGGTTGCGCATACGATATGTTCCTCAACGTGCCGTATCACGAGTGCATCGGAGATGAGGCTTCGGTGGCACCGCCAAGGCAGCGCTTCAGCGCACATCAATTCTAAACAGTTTTCCCGCGCGAGCGCGATGATTTTTAGCAGGTTGTCCGTGAATTCTTTGGTTTGCATGTAATCCGCGTAGCCTCTAAACGTGCTGTTTCGCCATGCCAGGTTTATGGAGTCATGTTTGGGTCTGCGTAAGCCGCCGATGTCGGGCATGTGAATGTATTTTATGCCGCAGGGTTTGAGGCTGTTTGGCAGGGTTTCCTTGTTGAACTGTGGGTTATGCCTGCTTCTGGGAACCGCGCGCACATCCACAACCAAAATGGCACCGTAAGCTTTGAGCAACAAAACGAACTCGTCGAGCGTCCTAGTGGAGTGCCCGATTGTAAGGATAGTTAATTCTGATTCTTTAGCCAAAACACTAGCCTTCAGCATTAGTTACTATGCGGCGATATAATATATGAATTCAAAACGTCCTATCAGCCCCGATAATGCGTCTTTACGGGTTTGGATCTCGCTAAAAAGTACCTCCCCGCTTTTCTGAAAAGACTGATTCGAGCTTATTTTTTGGTATAAAGCTTAAATTTTACGTTATTTTAATGGTTAGACAAAAGCGAGCGATTTAGCCATGTTGAGGATTCTCAGTTTGAACCTTGGAAGCCTGAATTCTGTTTGGGGTTGGCCATGACTTAGGCATGTCTGGATTTATGAAAATTTCTGTCTTTATAGTTTGAATACCGAGAGAAGTTAAGTCCAGGATTATTTCGTCAGCCATATCGCTTGGAACAATTATACAGCCGTCGCTGATTTTGGTTCCCCCAGCCTTCGCTACGGCGCCTGCACCTCCCTTGGAATAAAGGAAATATGAAGCCTTCATTTTGTCTGCGTAATTCACGTTTCGCATGTCATACGTGATTAAGGAGAAAGATTTCAAGTTTAAGGGCTGGAGGTAAACTTCTAAGGGCATTTTGGCAAAAAGCACTTTTCCATATTTAAATAGTTCATCTAAAAAGACTGGGTTAGCGTTCTTAAGCTCTTCAAGTGTTTCTGGAATCGCATGCAAATTTATGTTTAGATTTCCAACGACTTGGAAAAGTTCATCCCAATTTTCCCACATCAGACGTTTATTTTCAAACAGTACTAAGAGGTCATAATCGGAAAACTCATCATAATCTCCTCTTGCTTGACTACCGAAGAGAACAATGCCTACAACACTCTGAATTTTCGACACAGAACTAACGATTTTATTTAAGTTTAACTTTTGCTGCTCGTTCAATCTCATCAAAAACGCGCTCCATTGGAGTAAGAATCCCAACTATTGTTAGCCTTTTTGGCCCTATGCTGAGGCTACTTGACGAACTTGCTTGATTTCCTGCTGCTGTTTTGGTTGCTCATCTTTTACACAGCCTTGGCGTTTCAATTCTTGATCTACATCTATGTCTGCAATTGCCATAGCAGCTTTGCTCAGATATTGTACTATAGGGCTTTCTTTGTCGGTTTGGTACATTTCTGCGTTGCCTATCGTCCGAGTGCGCTTTATCATTCTATGCTCCTCTATATAGGGAATTGCGCGTGTTACTGTTCGTATGCTTACTTGTGCATTTTCGGCAATATCGGTTTTTGAGTAGTCCCACCGGTCGTATAGAATGAAGAAATCTATTAATCGCGCCATTGATGAACCGAATAAGCGTTCGAGAGGCCCGGGGTCTTCTTGTGCAAGCTTCTTTGGCAAGTTAATTTCTCCAAATTAATATATTAGTTGGTCTTTTATTTAAGAATTTTCTTTGTCCAACTTAATGGACTTCTTTGTCGATAATAGGGTCAGCCTTAAATATAAATCGCACAGTAACTAAAAGCCAAAACGTGTTAGTGAAGAGAAATGAAACTAACCGCTCTGGAGATAGCCGTGCTCCGAAAGATGTACATGCACAATTTTATAGGTGAAAAGCATACGTCTGCTGATAATATTCCTAAAGGCTTTCCGAAACATCAGCGAGGCGAAATCAAGAATTCGCTGAAAAAGCTAACCCGACAGGGCTATGTTATCCCAAAGGTAACAAGCTACGGGATGGAAGTATCTCTTAACCCCAGGAAAATCATAGAAATTCGCCAGCTAATAGGCAACGAATAGTCGGCTTGTTTGCTGACAAACTGTATGATAAAATCAAAAAGCTGGGGATGGGAATTGAACCTGTGCTATAAATAAACTGTCTTGATTGTTAGAGTCGAGGACTATTTTTTTCTTGATTTTTCCAGTTGGCACAGCATCTCGAAGATTACTTTTGCTGCAACGACTGCTGATACGCCTTGGTCGTAAATTGGCGCAATTTCCAGCACGTCAAAGCCAATCACGCGTTTATCGCACAAGGCACAAGCAATGTCTAGCAGGGCGGTTGTGGTGATTCCTTCAGGCTCAGGATTCTGCACTGCAGGAGCAAACGCCGGGTCAAGCACATCCATATCCACCGTTAAGTACACGTTCTCGTAAGGCGCAAGCTTCTGTTTCAACTGTTGAGCAATCTGTTCTGAGCCTTGCTTGATGATTTGCTGGGAAGTAAAAAACTCTACCCCAACCTTCTTGGCATAGGCCAGCTCTTCCTTGCATGCTGAGCGTGTGCCAACCTCAAAGATTTTCGAGGGCTTCACTTCCTCGCTGATTAGCTGCATAAACGTCGTGTGGGACAGCGTTGAACCTAAAAATTCGCATCGCAAATCCAGATGAGCATCAAAACTCACAATCGCTGTTTTCGCTACCCTAGCGCCTAAACCCTTCGCAACACCAAGCGTAACCGTGTGTTCCCCGCCTAAAACTACAGGCATTTTTCCAGCCGCCAAAATATCCTCAACCACAAGCCTAGTCATATCGACCGTTTTCTGGGCGTCAGGTGAAACATGCAGGTCTCCGGCATCATGCAAAGCTAAATCCTCAAGGTCAATTTTGCTGCGGAAACTGTACGTTTCAATATTCAAAGATGCCTGCCTAATCGCGTTTGGACCAAACCTTGCACCACTCCGATAAGTGCTCGTTGAATCAAAGGGCACACCGAAAATCACATATTTTGCTTCCTCAAACGGCTTCTGCAAACCGCTGAAAACGTTAGTTTGCGAAGTGAAAAGTTCAAGATAACTCATAGGTAATTCCAGTCCTCTGCTCTTGGTATTCACTTAAGCTTACTCTAAACTTTTTCGCTCAACTAAGATGCATTAAATTTATTAATTAAACCTCTACTGCATAGGGTAAAGGCGAGCATAAAGTGTCTTTAGCATCATTAGCATCTAAACTAAAAAGTTTCAACCGCATAGAATTAGCAGCATTAGCCTTCTATGCCATAACTGGAATAATCCTTTTGGCTTATCTGCCCTTTACTGGTTTTCCGCCGCAGCTTGCTTTACTCGGCGTCCTCAGCTTAATAACTGATTATGGAGTCTTTACAAAAAGAGCTTGGGCACCTTGGGTATTATTCATCTTATTCGCTGGAGCATCAACCTTTTCAATCTACACCTTAGTCGTCGCAGGATTCAGCAATGCACTAATAGGCATAAGCATGACTGTTTACGCAGTGCTCACATGGATATTTGCAGGATACATCCTGTTGATAAAGAGAAAATAAATTCTAACCCACACATTTTGGAAGCAACTTTAATTTTTTTCTTAATTTTGCAAAAGCGTTAATTTTTTTCGACTTGCAAAAACATTTATCCTTAGGAGCCGCCGAAGGCTGGCTTTAATGTTTTAAGTGACAGGTATCCATGAAAGCGAGTGACGAGTAACAATGAACACGCGTGACATATAACATAAGCTTGAAAAAACCCCTGTTCAGCAAAATAAGCTTAAAACTAGCACTGAAGCGTCCACAAAAAAATCTTCTCACCAATGTTTTAGGCTTAAACTCTAAACCTTACCTGAAACATTACGGAAAAGCACAACAGCAACCTCTTCATCCACATCAAGGAACTGCTCATTCTCAGGGATCTCAACAAACCCGTCAGCCTTAGCCAAAGTAGTAATCGCGCCAGAAGCGCCAGTTTCCACAGGTTCAGCAATCAACCGGCAATCCTTATCAAATTCTAACTTAACCATGACAAAGGTTCGCCTACCTTTAGCACTAAACATCCGTGCGCCAGCAACAGCCCTAACCATCCTCATTCCAGCTGCAGGTCTGCCGGCTAACCGCTGAATCAAAGGCCTAGCAAGCAAATAAAAAATCAGCAAAGCAGACGTGGGATGACCAGGCAACGAAAAAACAGGCTTATCCCCCACAAACCCGACAGTCGTAGGTTTCCCCGGCTTAACCGCGATACCGTAAACAACTATTCCAGGCTTACCAAGCGAATCCACGATTTGCGGAGTATAATCCCTTGGACCAACAGAGACACCGCCAGAAGTAATCACCATATCCGCCGAAGCCAAAGCAGTCTGCAAAGCCTTAGACAAAGCCGCTTTGTCATCTGGAACAACGCCAAAGTAAACTGGTTTTGCACCACTTTCAATTACTGCCGTGCTTAGGCTGTAAGCGTTAATGTCATAGATTTTTCCCGCAGGCAAAACCTTACCGGGCTCAATTACTTCACCGCCTGTAGATAAAACTGCAACTATGGGTATTTTTGAAACTTTAACTTTAGTCAAACCCAAAGCAGCTAAAACACCAATCTCCGAAGACCCCAAAACCCGCCCTTTTTTGAGCACCACTTCGCCACTCTTTATGTCTGAGCCCCTCTTCATAACATTCTCATTCACGGTAACACCGCTGAAAACATGCAATTCGCTATCTTCTCTTTCCGTGTCCTCGACCATAACAGCTGCGTCTGCGCCTTCAGGAATTGGGGCGCCAGTAACAATCTCAACAGCTTCACCCTTCGCCAAAACCACTTTCGGCTGCTCACCAACATTCACGATACCACAAACCTTCAAGGCTACAGGTTGATTTTCCTCTGCTCCAAAAGTGTCCTCAGCTTTCACAGCGTACCCGTCAACGGTTGAACGGTTAAAAGGTGGAATATCAAGCGTTGAAACTACGTCTTCACTTAGAACACGATTGTAAGCTTCAAGCAGCACAGCCTCTTCTTCACCTAAAACTGCAGGTTTAAACTGGTCTTCAATCGCTTTTTGTGCCTCATCAAACGTCATAAGCTTCCTAAACATCCGCATCAGCCTCCAAACCGCCAAACAAGTGAACTATAACCGTTTCGCCTTCGCTTACGCCCTCACGATTCTCAGGAACAACCACGAAACCGTTGCTCTGCGTCATGGTGGATATTGACCCTGAACCTTTCGCGCTAACTGGCTCAGCATAAAACTCACCACCCTTCAAGGTCACGCGGACTCTGACGTAAGTTTTCCTTCCCAGCGCACTAGCAACCCTTCTGGCTAAAGTAGCCTTCAACATTGGTCTTGGCTCTGTTTTGCTCATTCCAAGCAGCCTGCAAACCATCGGTCTTCCGAAAACTTCAAAACCAATGATTGCAGCCACTGGGTTACCTGACAAAATCAAAACTGGCTTGCCCTCCAACACGGCAACAGCCGTCGGCATCGCTGGTCTAAGTGCAACACCATGAACAATTACGCCTGGTTCTCCAAGCTTGTTAACTGCGTCCGGAACCAAGTCTAATCCTCCAACGCTTGTCCCGCCAGTGGTGATTACTGCATCCTGAGTCTTGAGAGCTTTTTGGATTTTATCAGCAATTTCATCCACATTATCTTTGGCTATGCCATAATCAGTTGTTTCCGCACCAAGTTCTCTGCACACGGCTGAAAGCATAATTTTGTTTGAATCATAAATTAGGTTGCCAGAAAGCGGAGCGCCCACTTCCGCAAGCTCATTTCCAGTAGCTAAAACGCCAATTTTCGGTTTCTCGGCAACTTTTAGCTGGCTGTAGCCTAATGCAGCGGCTAATCCTATATGGTAGGGGTTCAAGCGAGTGCCAGCCTTAGCCACGAGGTCGCCTTTTTTGGTGTCCTCGCCTTTCTTTGAAACGTTGTCGCCTGGCGCAAGTTGACTCCAAACCTCCAGTTTTCCCTCGCGTTTTTTGGTGTTTTCAAGCATAACTACTGCGTCTGCGCCTTTCGGAATGGGGTTTCCAGTCCAAACCTGTTTGGCTTGCTTATCGTTTACTTCTTGGTTTTCGGTTAATTGGAAAGTTGCTGGTTTAAACTGTGAAGCACCAACGGAATCAGCGGATTTTAATGCGTACCCATCAACGGCTGACTTGTCAAACCGTGGCAAATCCTGTTGGGCGATTACATCTTGAGCTAAAACACGACCTAACGCATCCTGCAAAGACACAGAAGCAACTTTGGGCGCTCCAATTTGCAGTGCACTAAGCCACCTTTGTAGTGCTTGGTCAGTTAACGTTAATTTTTGGAATCCTTTGAGTTTTACCAAAATGGTTCCCAATACTGCACTAGCGGCTTATCGTAAAAAACATATCGAAAAAAAACCACTAAAAGTAATCATTAAACAAAAATTGCTGACTTTAGCGCTCGCAAAATTCTTTAGCCCTCAAATAGTGAACTCCTTATCATGATCTAGTTTCATACACTATTACTGAATCAGACTTTATCTGCATCACTAAATCATGCCCTTCCACTATTTTCCTCAAGCCACTCATGCTTTCCTTAGAAAGATTCGCCTTAATATTAATGTGGTATCCCTGGAATAATGGATACATAGCCCTCTGCGGTATCAACGTGATGGTGGCTCCATCTAAACTTGGGCAACTATCGACAATTTCCCTTAGCAAAACAGCAATCTCAGCAAATTTCATAACTTTCACCATTTATATGTGTTAATAATTTCATAAAAATCTTTAGTATAAATCATTTTCTAATCATGGTTTCGCGTTTTTAGGGAGGGTTGGGTTATTTGACATTTATTTTTTAATTGCTTCTGCAGTCATTTTTTTGAGGAATTCTTTGATGCATTCTGGTTGACCATAGACTACTAGTCGCCCATCCTTTTGCGGGTTGACCGAGAGGTTGCTTTCTTTGGCGAACTGCTGTATTCGCTCTGTTGGCAAATTGCCGACGGGTTCAACCCTGACCCATTTTTGATCTCTAGGAACGCCAGTGATGAATTTGTTTTCTTCTACTTGCACTTCGCATATTTCTACACTGGCTTCTTCCAAGCGCCTCAGCCACTGATCAACGGTTTCAGGGCTCAAAGCTTTTTGTCCTTCAGTGATTAGGCATGATTCAACGTTTCCGAGGTACTCTTCAACTTTCTGTAATGCGCCTCCTCTGCTGCCTTCCGCTTCCGAAATTTTAATCATAAGTTTAGCGCTTCTTAAATCGTTAATAACGTCGGGTGGCATGGTAACGCCTTTTTTTCGAAGCTCAATCATCAGGTCCTCTAGGACTTTCCATGTGGCTGTGTGGCTCATACTTTTCCCTTGAGTAGAGTTAAGGCTGAGAAACTATAAAATATTGTCGTAAGGTACTCTGCAGCATTCACATAACCTGTTTCTCTTAACATTGTAGCTCTTATGCACATTTCCTTTCTAAGATCATCACTAAATAACTCGGCATTTCTATTTGTGGAATCAGACGGTTCGGCGATTTCTATTCTTCCTCGAAATCTTTTCTTATGATTTGTGCCATTCTCGGTACAGTATTAGCTTTGCTTTGAGGCGAAAGCAAATCTTCAACAAGTTTGTATTGCCGTTTGTATATATGGCAGTTCTTTGAGTGAAAAATTAGTTTGCCTGTCTCTAAGTTAAGATTCCCTCGACTGTTAATTTCTGAGACAAATGCCTCATTAAACAACTGAATACCTGCAATATTCGCAGGCAAACCAGCATAAGCATCCCATGAGCGGAAGTAGCATGTCATGTGTACCTTTCCTTCCAGAATCTCCGTGTCAATCAAGCTTAGACAAGGGGGTTCGTGGATTTCATTTCTATTGAAACCAGTCTTGCGAATATCCTCAGGCAACCGAATAACCATTGTCACTTGCCTGTCCTGTTGTTCCTCCAAGTATCTTTTGATAGCCTCTTCAACTTGGTCTACTGGTTCTCTTAACCTACTACCATAAGTATAGGTTTCGTCTTGCTTGCCTTCACCACACCATAAATAAGTCAGCGCATACCACTGAACGTATTTCATGTCGCATGGGGCTTTGTCGCTAAGCAGTGGTCTATTTTCGGGATGCAATATTTCAATCGTTGTATTCAGTTTTTTGGTTTCCGAAATCTCCGACCCATAACCTACTTTGAAGTCTTCTCCTTCAGTTCGCAGATTATTTAACATTTGAACCCAAGCTTCAGGACAGTCAAATGCCGTAATCTTAACATACTTCATAACAGGGTCTCCAAGATACCGAATAATGTCTAGGCGTTTGAATAATAAGTTTACTAAAAAACAAGAACAAAAGCAACGCAAAAATTATTTTTGAAAAAAATCAAAAAAGAAGAAAGATTGGGTTTTTAGTAGGGCATTCCGCCCATACCGCCCATGCCACCCATTCCACCCATGCCGCCGCCCATTCCGCCTGGAGGCATTGGGGGCATTTTGCCGCCGCCTTTAACGCTGATTAAGTCGTCGATTTTAAGTATCATGTTTGCTGCTTCAGTGGCTGATTTTATGACTTGCTGCTTCACGCGTAGTGGCTCAATGACTAGCAGGTCAAGCATGTTTTTGATTTTTCCGGTTGAAACTTCGATGCCGAAGTATTTGCTGTCTGGTTTCTCATGCTGTGCTCGGAGCGCTACCATGATGTCTATGGGGTCTAAGCCTGCGTTCTCCGCTAAAGTGAGCGGTATCGCCTCGACTGCTTCTGCGTAAGCTTCCACTGCCAGCTGCTCTCGTCCGCCGACTTTAACTGCGTAGGCTCGTAGGTTTTTGGCTAGTTCTGCTTCGGGTGAGCCGCCGCCTGCAACGATTTTGCCGTCTTCAATAGCGTTTCTTACAACGCTTAAGCCGTCGTGTAGTGAGCGTTCTGCTTCATCGATAACGTGGTTGGATGCGCCTCGGATAACGATGGTTACTGCCTTAGGGTTCTTGCAATCACGTATGTAAATGAGCTTGTCATCGCCGATTTTTACTTCTTCAACACGTTTAGCTTTGCCTAAAGCGTCAGCAGACAAATCTGTTACGCTTGCAACTATTTTGCCGCCTGTTGCTCTTGACATTTTTTCCATGTCGCTGCTGCTTAAGCTTTTAACTGCTAAGACTCCAGCTTTGCCTAAAAAGTGTAATGCCATGTCGTCTATGCCTTTTTCGCAGAAGATAACGTTTGCGCCTGCCTTGGTAACTGAGTTAACCATGTCTTTGAGCATGCGTTCTTCCTCGTCGAGGAAAAGTTGCATTTGATTTGGACTTTCAATGTTTATTTTTGCGTCGAACTCTGTTTTTTCAATCTCCATCTTGCCGTTTAGTAATGCGATTTTGGCGCCGTCAATGATCTTAGGCATTTGTGAGCTTGCAACTTCCTTGTCGATAACCATGCCTTTGACAAGTTCTGTTTCGTCTAGGCTTTTACCGTATTTCTTAACGACTTTTATTAGGTCGATGTCCGCTGTGTATTTGCCGTCAATTTTTTCTGATACCTGTTTTACTGCCTCAACGATGATTTTTGCGAAGTGCTCTTCAGCAACGTTAATGCCTTTGCTAGCCAAAGATGTGATTGCTACATCCCTTAGGGTTTTGTCATCATCAATGGAAACGGGAATGGCTATTTGATCCAAAATTTCCTGAGCTTTCTCACTAGCTTTCTTGAAACCTTCAATTATAACTGTGGGATGAACGTTTTTGTCAAGCAAACCTTCAGCTTTTGAGAGTAACTCTCCAGCCAAAATTACTGCGGTTGTTGTTCCGTCACCAACCTCGCTGTCTTGAGCTTTTGCAACTTCCACAAGCATTTTTGCCGCTGGATGTTGAATGTCAAGCTCTTTCATTATGGTTGCACCGTCATTAGTTATAGCAACGTCACCCATGCTGGTAACGAGCATTTTATCCATGCCGCATGGACCAAGCGTAGATTTCACTGCTTCAGCCACTATTTTTGCAGCCATGATGTTGTTTTTTTGTACTTCACGGCCTGTTGTTCTTCCTGTGCCTTCTCTTAATACTATAATTGGGACTGTTCCTCCACCTGTAGACATAATTTTCACCATTTTTTTATTTTCTTAATTATAAACGGAAATCAACAATCAGATATTTAAATATAAATTTTTCTCATTGAGTAACGCTACAAGTAACTAACTGGTTTCTACTTGTAAATAGCAAAGGTAAAATTAATTATGCGAAGGCCGCTTTAGCTTTTTGCTTCGCCTTTTTCTCGTATAGTTTTATTAGTTGTTGCTGCGGCAATGCGTTCTGCATCCTCTTCAGATGCGCCCCGCTTAAGCTCTGACTCCTTAATATGATCATATTGCCGCTTTCGCTTTGGACTTTCCACACCTCTTGGAGGCAAAAAATCACACCTTACGCGTAATGCGGGAACAAAAATAAGAATTGAAAAAAAATAGGTTATCTTGCCATTTCTCTACATGACTCGGCACATCGCCTGCAAACGCTGGCGCATTCCTTTATGAAGTCATCATTAAACCTGTCACAAGTGTCAGCGCACTCGTCACAGATGTCAGCCGTTAAGCCGCAGGTTTGTGGGTAATAGGTTGAGTTTCTAAGCATAAAATCTGCGTTTGTATTGCATATTCTAGCGCAATCCATAATGAGATTCAGGTGTTCGAGTTCAGCATGTTTGCCGCCCATCGTCAAGCATCTTATTGTAGTTTCGGTGCATGTTTGGTAGCAATCTAAGCAATCCTTCAAGCATTCGCGAACTTCATCGCTAGTCATAACTTCTGAACCCTGAGCTCTTTCCAGTTCCTCCATGGAACCAGACATTTTGCCAGCTATTGGCGACTGGTTTTCACTTGACCACCGATCTCCTACTTCTTCTTCATCTTGCGCCTTATCGTCTAATGTCTCTCCAGTGTAACCTTTATCATCAACCCTTCTCATGTCCCTCGATTCAACCTCTCCCATGTAATCAGGCTTTCTTTTGTCAAAATTTTCCGCATTATGCTCATAAGACCTTGACACTCCTTCACCTCCTTACTAATCCGCTAATTTGATAGATTCCCAACATGAAAAATTAATTTTTTAATGGTGTGACCCTTATTTTTTTATCTTTAACTAAACTTTAGATTGCCCTCTTTTGACACAAGGGCAGTAATTCATCGCCAGCCTTTCCATGGATACTAATGGTACATAATCTTAGATTGACTATAATTTAAGAGTATGTGACTGTAATTCTACTCCAACAGTACCCATCAACTAAATAAACGCTAAAAAAAGCATTGCCGTAGCGAAACAAGAACTTGCTCGTTGGCAATGCGATGCTATTTTTTGGGAAGCAACTCGTTGAGTTCGTAACTTGCAGCGCATAATACGCTGTCAGCACCGCCATAGTAGATGATGACTTGGTCGTCGAGTTGTACGTTTCCGCAGCTGAATACTACATTAGGCACGTACCCAACGCATTCATAGCCTTCGCATGGAGCAAGTATAGGTTTCTCAGAGCGATAGAGCACTTTTTCAGGATTATGCTTATCCAGTAAAGCGGCGCCAAGGGAATAATGCTTTGCTTCGTCCACTCCGTGATAAATGAATAAGTAGCCCTCGTTAAGTTCTATAGGTGTTCCTGCAGCACCAATTTTGGCGCTGTCCCACATTTTATCTCTTGGTTCCATGATGGACTTGAAACCGTGCCATTTCTTTAGGTCTTCAGAATAAGCAATACAGATGCTTGGTTCAATACGGTGGAACATTACGTATTTGCCGTCTACTTTGCTTGGAAGAATAACAGCGTCTTTGTTGCGTACTCCCGGGAATGGCAGAATTCGCTCTTTCCAGTTCCATTGGCGGTTAAGAAAATCGTCAAAGTTAATTGAAGTTAGTGAGATTTGGTAAATTACTGGGTAATCATGGTTTCGGAACGCTGTATAAGCCATTAGACACTGGTCGCCGATAACTGTAAGGCGTGGGTCCTCGCATCCGTCTCTTTCCGCATGGTTAGTCGGATTGAAGATTGGCGAATCAAACCTCTCTTTTATGGTAAAGCCATCAATGGAAGTAGCGTAACCGAGTCTTGAGATGTTGTCGCTGCCCAATGCACGATAAACAATGTGTACTAACCCGTCGCCATAAACGGCTGCCGCGTTAAATACAGCTTGAGATTCCCACATGTTGTTTTTTATAGGTTCCAATATGGGATTACGTTCAAACCGTTTCAATGATAATCCCCCTCTCTCCCTCGAAAAAAATCATCATCATGGTAACATATAAACCTCATGTAAAAGTATGTCAAAAAACGAGCTTGTGACTGTAACTATGCAATCACATGTGCTTAAAGACAGCCAAAGCCTCAATATATGACGTGATTTGTTGTTGGCAAAGTCTGTTCTAGGCACCCCTTTATTGACTAGCGTTAAAGAAGTTGCCTATGTTAGCACTTTTCCACCAAGAAAATGTGGAATCGCAACTTTTACAGCGGACCTAGTAAACTCCATTAGCCAATTACATAAATTAAAAGATCAAAGAGTTATTTCTATTGACGGACGCCAACTTTTCAAGCCCGTTTATGGAGGGGTTCAGCATAAGATTGGTCGTGATTTCGTTGAGGATTACCTATTAATGGCTGATTTTCTCAACCACTCGTCCGTTAACGTAGTGAACATTCAACATGAATTCGGAATCTTCGGCGGGGAATGCGGCGAATATATTTGTAATTTCCTAAACAAGCTGAAAAAGCCAGTGGCAACAACACTTCACACTGTTCTTCCTAATTTTGAGCCTAAAGCAAAAGAAGTTTTTAATAAAATTGTTGATCGCAGTTCAGCCATTGTAGTGTTAAATAAAACTACGCGTTCACTAGTCAAACAATATGGCGTTCCCGAGAAAAAATTAAAGTTAATTCCACACGGCTGCCCTGATGTTCCTTTAGTTCCTAGCTCAAAGGTAAAGCCTTTTCTTGGTTTAAAAAACAGGGTTGTATTGTCAACTTTTGGGCTTTTAAGCAAGGGCAAAGGAATCGAGTATGCTATTCAAGCGCTCCCAGAGGTAATTAAAAGAGAACCCAGAATAGTTTACTATGTTCTAGGCGTTACCCATCCTCAAGTAAAAAAAACAGACGGCGAAGCATACCGAAACATGCTAATGCGAATGGTTAAAAACCTTGGGCTCCGCGGCTACGTGAGATTTCTGAACCGTTTTCTCTCAAAGCTGGAATTGCTGAATTATTTGCTGGCAACCGACGTGTATATTACACCGTATCTTTCGCCCAACCAAGTCAGCAGCGGCACCTTATCTTATGCGTTAGGTGCAGGTAAAGCAGTTGTGTCAACGCCTTATCTGCATGCTAAAGAGGCTTTAGGTGAAGGCCGAGGCGTCTTTTGCGGTTTTAATGATTCAGCCTCCATAGCTGAGAGAGTCACAGAAATAATTGCGAACAAACCGCTTCGAGAGTCTTTGGAGCATAAAGCCTACAAATACAGTAGAAAGTTTACTTGGCCTTTAGTCGCCAAAAAATATCTCACTCTCTTTGATGAGCTAACTAGGCAATCTAAGGAGGAATGGCCATCCACCTTCCACCCATAAAGCTGGACTACCTTGAAACGTTAACTGACGACACAGGCGTTTTCCAACATGCCAAATTTTGTGTTCCAAAAAGAAACGAAGGCTACACAACAGATGACAATGCTCGCGCATTGATCGTTTGCACAATGTACCATCGTTTAAAAAAGGAACCTATGACTGAAGCTCGGGCAAATGTTTACTTAGCATTTCTTAACCATATGCAAAAACCTGACGGCAACTTTCATAATTATTTGAGTTACGAACGCACTTTTCAAGATGCAGACTGCTCGGAGGATTCTATGGGTCGTGCCCTTTGGGCTTGCGGATGCGCAATTAACTCTACTTTGCCTAAGTATATGAAAATGGTTGCTAAGGACGTTTTCGATAAAGATTTACCGTGGGTTTGGAAGCCAATATCACTCAGATTCTATGCTTCCACAATTTTGGGACTCTCTCAATATTACCAAGCTAATCAAGATAATAACTTGAAGGTTAATATGGAAAAGTTAGCTGATAGCCTCATTAAGCATTACCAAGATGAAGTTAAAGATGATTGGCACTGGTTTGAGCCTTCCTTAACTTATGATAACGCTAGGTTGTCTCAAGCCCTTTTCGAAGCATACAGCACAGTTGGCAAACAAAAATACCTAGATGTAGCCAAAGAATCAATGGCTTTTCTGCTTAAAACTCAAATGATAAATGACGTTTTTGTGCCAATAGGAAATGACGGCTGGTATAAACGGGGTGAAAAACGAGCACTTTATGATCAGCAACCCTTAGAAGCCGCAGCTATGGTCGAAGCCGCTATTGATGCTTTTTACGCGACAAAAGATAAGAGATATCTGCAAATCGCTAACACGGCATTTGAATGGTTTTTAGGAAGAAACAGCCGCAAAGTACTGATGTATAGCCCAGAGACAGCCGGATGCTTTGATGGCTTAGGGCCTGAAAAGGTAAATATGAACCAAGGGGCTGAATCGTCAATTTCCTATCTTTTGGCACGTTTGAAACTGGAGGAATTAAAACGAGGAATCTGGAAGCGAAAGAGGGCTTAATCAACAATGAGATTGCTAAAACCCCTTTGGGCATTAACTGTTTTACGGTGAAAAGATGTGTAAACCTATGCTTAAAATACGAGATATAATGTGCAAAAAAATAGTTACCGCAAAAGGGGATACTCTAATACATCACGCTGTTCAGCTGCTTAACGAGAGACATGTTGGATCAATAGTTATCGTTGATGACGAGCAAAAATGTGTAGGGATATTTACCGAGCGTGATGCAATCCGTATTTTTGCTCAAAAGGCTTCGCTTGACCAACCGTTGAGTAATGTAATGAGCAGAAATGTGGTTACAGTATCGCTTGAAGCTTCCTACGATGAAGCAAAAAGACTAATGCTCTCTCACAATATAAGGCACTTGCCAGTAACAGACGAAACAGGAAAGTTGATTGGGCTTTTTTCGTTGAGAGCTTTCTTGGATGAAATCCACGGAGTAAAAACGCCCATACCGAGTTCTACTTAGGAACTTTCTATGGAACGTTTTTCAGATAATCCCATTTTACTTCCAGTAGAAGAGCATGCTTGGGAGTCAAGAGAAGTATTCAATGCAGCGGCAATTTACCTTGATGGCAAAGTACACCTTCTCTACAGGGCACTAGGCAATGACAATATTTCAAGAATCGGCTACGCCACATCACTCGACGGCTACACTATAAAAGAACGTTTCGAAAAGCCAGTGTTTGAACCAGCAGCTGACAACGAAAAGGATGGGTGTGAAGACCCACGATTAAGCGAAGTAGAAGGACAGCTTGCAATGACTTACACTGCACTTAGAGAATACAACCACTTGCAAGTGTACCAAATCGCTTTAACAACAATTACTAAAGAAGATTTTATCAATAGACAGTGGAAATGGGGAACCCGCAAGCTACCTTTTCCAGGCATCCGAAATAAAGACGGCGTCATTTTTCCTCAAAAGATTAACAGCAAATATGTTATGCTCCATCGCATTGATCCTGACCTTTGCATAGCATACTCAGATGATTTGATACATTGGTGTGATATGACGTCAGTAATGAATCCGCAACCTGTCGGCTGGGATAACTGGAAAATTGGAGTAGCTGGCCCGCCAATAAAAATTAATGAAGGATGGCTGGTAATTTACCACGGGGTAAGCGTGGAACGGATGTATTCTTTAGGCATTGCTTTGCTTGATCGGGATCATCCTGAACATGTTCTTTACCGCTCGAAAGAGCACGTTTTGGCTCCGAAAGAAGATTATGAACGATTCGGCAAAGTTCCCAACGTTGTTTTTAGTTGTGGTAACGTAATTTTGGATAATCGTCTTTTTGTTTATTATGGTGCAGCTGACAGCGTTCTTTGTGTAGCCACAATAAGTTTGGATAACCTTCTCTCGCTCATCCACAGATAATCCAATGCTATTCTGCTTTGATAATGTGGTAACCTGACGCTTTACGTAACCTATTCATGATGGCTAAGCCTATTCCTTCGGAAGATACGCCTTCAGCAATTATAACGTCAACGTTTTCTGCGTCAACTTCTCTCAATAAACGGAATAGGTTTTGGGCAACAACTGCCAAGTTAAAGCGGCTACCAAGAGACTTAACCACGTCTGCTTTGTAGGCGGCTTGTGTTTCATCAGTGGCTAAGATGCCTACTTTTGCGCCTTTAAGCCTGTAAGATTCTGACAGCTCTTTTATTTTGCTTGTGACGGCGGCAACTGCACCTTCAACAAGAATAACCTCTGCTTTAGGCGCATAATGCCTATGTTTCATTCCAGGAGACCTTATTTTTTCCAGCGGCAATTCCTCTTCAGCTTGAACAAAGGGGTGAAGTCTCACGTCACCGAGGACTTTCTTTAATGCTTCAAAAGATGTTCCTCCTGGACGAAGAACCACAGGTGGATCAACAGTTAAGTCTACAACAGTGGATTCAACACCGATACTTGTGGCTCCACCGTCGAGGATGACGTCGATTCTTCCGTTAAGGTCTTCATAAACATGTTTAGCGGTTGTTGGACTAGGTTTGCCTGCAAGATTTGCGCTCGGAGCAGCGATGGGAAGACTGCTTTGTTTAATTAATGCCAAGGCGACTTTGTGTTTTGGCATGCGAATTGCAACGGTGTCTAAGCCTGCAACTGTCACGTTGGGTACTATGCTTGAGCGCTTGAAAACGAGAGTTAATGGTCCTGGCCAAAACTTTTTCATCAGCAACTCAGCTTTCTCTGGGACTTCTTGTACTAGTTTGTAGACTTCGCTCGCATTTGCTACGTGGATAATTGGCGGGTTATCTAAGGGTCTCTTTTTAGCTTCAAAAAGTGCCAAGACAGCGTCTGGATTCAGTGCGTCTGCACCTAAACCGTAAACTGTCTCTGTTGGAAAAGCCACTAATCCGCCTTTTTGGATAATTTGTGCGGCAATTTGGATTTTAGCTTGATCTGGGTTTTCGGAATCAACTTTTAAGAGGAGTGTTTCTTTCATTGGAGTTGCCCTTTTAGTTCAAGTACTACCGATGTTTCAACTTGTCGTTCTGGAATGCTCCAGTATTTCTTTAAGAGTTTATTCTTTTCCTCTGTTGAAACCAGTTTGAATCCGTTTCTTTGATAAAATTTTATTGCCCAGGTTGCTGCTTCCCATGTTCCCACGTAAACCGTGGAGGTTCCGGCTAAGGCGAGTAGATGTTTGAGTAGTTTTTCTCCATATCCTTTTCGCTGATAACTTGTCAACACGTAGGCATGCCTGATTAAAGTAACATTGTTGGCGGGTTGAATTCCCATCACGGCAACCAAAACATTGTTGTGTTTCAAGCCGCAAAATTGTACTCCTCTTTGGATTTCTTCTTTAAGCTCTTGCGCTCGCATGTAAGGTTCTTTCCACTTATCGCTGGGAATCTTGCCTTTATAGGCGATGGCGGCATCGTTCACCACGGTTAGGATTGCTTGAAAATCGCTAGTTGTAAGTTTGCTAATCATTTCAGGTTCCATAATTTTGGCACATAATTAGAGTTAAAGGTTTAGGTTGCAGCGGGCTCCTTTTGGCTTTCAGCTTGAATTAGTTTTTCGATGAGGTGCATGAAGAATGCTTGTGCTTGCATTTCGTCAAGTTTGTCTAGATAAACTGAAACGAGGGCTATTTTTCCCTTCTTAGAAGCCACATACTCAGCGAACATTCTCGCTGAAATAACGTTCTTGTCTCCTAAAAGCACTGATGAGGTAGCTGTGCCAACCATGTCTTTGGGTTTGGGAACGGCGATTGCCAAGGTTCCAAGCTTATCTTCTTTTTCGCTAAGCATTATCATGCATGAATTTTTTGCTTCCACATAAACGGCTAGAAAACGCGTGTCTTTTTCAAGTAACTCTTCCTTTGTGACTTTGGCGCGTTCCACTTACTTTCTCCTTCAAGGTTTGTTTAATGTTTGGACTGCTTAAAAAACTTGACAAAAGAATCTTTTCAGTTTTCTTGGGAAAAAATCTTAAAACAATGAGTTATGCCTAAAAATACAGTCAGAAAAAATGAGCCGCCAAGGTTATAACTGCCGCAGTATACAAACCGATTTCCGCGTTTATTTTGGGAACCTAAATTTTTGCTTGGAAACCGTAAAGCAAAAGAACTTCTATGTACCAACTTTCAGTTGACTCAATCATTAGGTCAATAAACCGCTTGTGTCGAAGAATTCACCAATGAAACCAAAAAGAAAGACAATCTTGGCAGTTAGCATAGCTATTCTAGTGATAGCATTAAGCTTAATTGCAGTTTTTTCAGAAAATCGTGCAGGCACCAGCGCTGATGGTAAATTAGCTCGTGTTGCTTGTCTTGGTGACAGCATCACTGAAAATACTGGTTATCCAGCTGATCTACAGATGTTGCTTGGCAGTAATTCGATTGTGGGTAACTTTGGTGTTAGCGGGGCAACAGTAAATTTCTACACTGATGTATCATACTATTTTGAACCCGCATTCCAAGATGCTAAGATCTTTGAGCCTACAATCGTCATTATAATGCTTGGAACAAACGATGCCCGAACAGACACTTATCAAAAAATCAACAATTTCGTCGCTGATTACGAGAGAATAATAAATAGCATCCAAGCACTGAATAGTAAACCGCAAATTTTTCTGGTGGAGCCGCCTCCAATCTTTAACAATACGCTTAATTTGAACGGTACTAGTTTTGCGAAAGGAGTAATTCCCCGAATAGAACAAGTAGCAAGCACGCTAGGCTTGCCTATTATAAATGTTTACACACCCCTAATCAACCATCCTGAGTATTTCCCAGACGGCGTCCACCCTAATAGCGAGGGCGCACAAATAATTGCTAATATAATTTATAAGGCCATCAATTCCGATTCCACATAAGGGTTTACCATACTTTAGCCGATCAGTTTTTTCAAGACCGGTACTTTTCGCATTAATAGGACTAAGCCAAGTGTGATGAAAAGCGTTAGAACTGTGATTAATGGAATTTCAACAATTGGATTTAGTGTTGTAACGCTTAATGTGAAGCCAAAGAAGCCTCTTTCAAATGATTCTAAAATTATTACATGAAACAGGAAAATAGGTAAAGTGTTCCTGCTTATTGCTTGTGCAATGCGGCTGGTAATTTTGTGGTTGCTTCCTGGCCAGTCTGGATGGAACTTTATTAGAATCATGAATAAAGCAACTGACCCTATGATTACGTTTACGGTTAGGTAACCAAAAAAGAAGTTGTTTTGACCCATGGCGTTTAATGGATAATTCATTAGCCACATGCCAAATATTGTCCAAACAAAACCTATGATTAATAAACCGTACAAAATGGCAGACCGCAACTTTACCCTCTGCAAGTATGAGCCTAAAACAAAGTATCCTACCCAACCGCCGATTACAAAGACAGTGCTGTTTAAAGTGTAACCACTAGCCAATTGGATAAGAGGCACAATAGCCACGCCTACAAACCAAAGCAAAATTAGGTACCGAATAATCTTCAGGTCGCCGTTAGCTATTATTACTCTTAAGATTGGAGTAATTAAGTAAAGGCCAACTATAAGGTAAATAAACCAAAATTGATAGTAAGCACCACTGAACAGGTCATATAATATGCCTTGACCAACATTGCTTAACGTTACTGGTACTTGAGTGATGTAAAAACTCCATGCAAGATAAACTGCGCTCCAAAAAGCAAAAGCCAATCCAATACGGCTTAACCGTTTCTTAAGAAACACCCTTATAGGCTCATCGAGTTTAGCAGGCTGAAGCAACAGAGCCCCACTTAACAGAACAAACAATGGAACACACGACAAAGCTAAGCTTTTGTAAACAACTGCGGTCCACCAATACGCCAATGGCACAGAAGATACTTGCAACGTGTCATTCGATGCATGAAGCAGTACAACTAAAGCAATAGCCAAGGTGCGAATAAGGTCGTCTGGAATAGCAATCCTCTTACTTGAATCCAAACTCTCCTTTTCCAATCAAAAGCTCCCTTAAGCCTGATTATAGAGTATCTGCCCTAGATATAACTTATAAAACTACTTATTTTATTGCAATAAAAAACCTACCCATTAGAGTATAATAGTAACTGCAAACAATTTTACATGCATACACCACAAAGACACGTTTACTATTGGAACTTGAAAGGCATTTGGCAGGCTTGCGTTAACATTTGCCTTTGTTGGAAATACTTAATTAAGAGCTTATCTTATTGCTGGATACGGAAGGATAAAATTTGAGTGATGAACTTTCAAGATTACCGCCTAATGTGCAAGAAAGGCTTCTTAGACTGCAGCAACTGCAACAAACCTTACAGTCAATTTTAGCACAGAAACAGCAGGTTGAAATGGAAAAAACAGAAGTAGAACAGACAGTAGCTGAACTGCAAAAAACAGCTGAAGACGCGGTTATTTACAAGGCAATCGGTTCATTATTGGTTAAAGCAGAGAAGCCGAAAGTAACCGAAGAACTCGTCGAGCGAAAAGAGCTTTTGGATACAAGAAGCACTGTTCTGGCAAGACAAGAAGAAAGAATGCGCAGCCAAATAAAAGAAGCACAAACAAAACTCCAAGAAGACCTAAGCCCAGTTTCTCAGCCATCATCGTAGAGGTGAATGCTTGCGGTAGAGCTGGGAATACCAGAGCTAACCACTGAGCAAATAGAAACTTTATGTTCAACAGCAGAGAACGCAGCAAGAAAATACGTTCTCTCTAAAGTTCACTCTAAGATGGTTGATAAGCTGGATATTAGTGTGGAAGCTGCCGGGTCAAAACCAGTAAACGTTACTGTAGAAATAGACCTTGAATTAACGCCAGCAACTAAAGACATTGATGCGCAGGTGCTGGTTAAAGAAGCCATAAATGAAGCATATAAAGCCAGTGAAAACTACTTGAGAAAAATAAAATGAACGATTTCCAAAAACTTATAAAAATTTTAAAAGATAACAATGCAGCTTTTGTGCTTTTGTTGTGTCATCGTAGTGCAGATGCTGATGCGATATGTTCGGCTTATGCGTTGCAGGGTTTACTTAAGCGGTTTATGCCAAATGTTATAACTGAGATTGGATGTCCCCAAGGCGTCAATAAGCCTTCCAAGCTGCTTCTTGAGTATATACCTATAACTGTTAACTTGAACCCGAACATTGAATCAGCAGACGTCATCGTATTCTTGGACACGAACACCATTGAACAGTTTGACCAAGTGGCTGCGGTAATAAAAAAATCGGCAGCGCCAAAAGTAATTATTGACCATCACTCTCAGAACCCGGAAACAACTAAAATCTGCAACTTATGCATAATAGATGAGAAAGCAGCCGCCAACTGTGAAATAATCTATAAGCTTTTCAGGCAAGCCAAAACTGATCCTGACCCGAACGAGGCTAAAGCTTTGTTTATTGGTATAGCTTTTGATACGCGACATTTTGCTTTGGCAAATTCATCGACGCTACAAATCGTCGCTAAATTAGTAACTCAAGGAATTGACGTGCAGGAAACACTGGCGCAGTTTGCTCTACCAATAGACTCTTCTGAGCGTTTAGCGAAGTTGAAAGCTTGCAAAAGAGCTAAAATCATAAGAATCAACGAGTGGATAATTGCCCTCTCCCATGTCAGCGCTTACCAAGCCCCAGCAGCTAGAGCCCTAGTTGATTTAGGGGCGCACATGTCGGCTGTTGCGGGGCAGAAAAACGGGAAAATAGAGGTAAGCCTACGTTGCACACGCCAGTTCACTGAGCAGGCAGGTGTCAATTTAGGAACAGACATCGCGGCGCCTTTAGGTGAGTACTTGCAAGGAACCGGCGGAGGCCACGCCATGGCGGCGGGAGTAAGCGGCACTGGCGAGATAGAACCAACGCTTAAGCAGTGCCTGCTGCTGTTGAAGCAGAAAATACCCAAAAATGAGTAGCTACGCTTAAATGAGCAAACTCTCACGCTTAAGAAAGCAGGCACAAAAAAATGGCCATAATTGAAACAAAAAACCTCACCTATACTTATCCAGGCGCATCCAAGCCCTCAATTATTGATGTCTCGATTAAAGTGGAGAAAGGCGAGTTTGTTTTAATTACTGGACCAAGCGGCTGTGGGAAAACAACTTTGTGCCGATGCTTCAACGGATTAGTCCCACACTTCTACCAAGGGGAATTGACGGGCGAAATTTCTGTTGCAGGCGAAGACACACTTAAGCATCACACATATGAAATGGCAAAACATGTGGGCTTAGTGTTTCAGAACCCGGAAAACCAGTTATTCGCTCTGTCTGTCGAGAAAGACGTGGCGTTCGGGCTAGAAAACATGGGGGTTCCCCGAGAGGAAATGAGAAAAAAAGTTGATTGGGCACTAAACCAAACAGGCATTTATGATTTGCGTGAACGGTCACCGCACGAGATTTCGGGAGGGCAGCAGCAACGCGTGGCAATAGCGTCTGTTCTCGCTATGGAACCGGAAATTATCGTCTTAGATGAGCCAACATCTTTCCTTGACCCATTAAGCGCTGAGAAAATTTTCGAAGTAATTTATGAATTAAACAAAAAGCAGGGAATAACCGTCATCCTTGTGGAACACAGACTGGACTTAACGGCAAAATACACAGACCACCTCATCGTTATGGATGAAGGAAAAGTCCGGTTCGAAGGAAACCCAAGAGAAATTCTCAGCACGGAAGAAACGCGTTTAATCGGAGTAGGAATCCCCAAAGCCACGTTGCTGTATCAAATGCTAAAAAAAGACGGCTTAAACCTCAGCGGCAATATCCCATTGTCTTCTGAAGAATTAGCTGACCAGCTGTTGGAGATGTTGAAAGCCAAATGATTGTGGCTGAAGATGTTCACTTTTCGTATCCTAACAAAGTGGAAGCTTTGAAGGGTGTTTCCCTAACTATAAAAGACGGCGAATTCGTCGCGATAATGGGGCAGAATGGCGCTGGAAAATCAACGTTTGTCAAGCATTTTAATGGACTCTTGAAACCCACTTCGGGAAAAGTATGTGTGGATGGTGTTGAAACAACTAAAACAAGCGTTGCAGCTTTAGCTAGAAACGTGGGCTTTGTTTTCCAGAACCCAGACCACCAATTATTCAGCGAAACAGTAGAAGATGAAATCGCTTTTGCCCTCAAAAATTTCGGTTTCGAACCAGAGGCCGTGGAAAAGCGGGTAACATGGGCTTTGAATCTTTTAGCGTTAACCCAGTATAGGAAAACTTCACCTTTCCTTCTTAGCGGAGGCGAGCGGAAACGTGTCGCACTGGCTTCTGTTTTGGCTTGGGATCCGCAAGCTTTGATTTTGGATGAACCCACTATTGGGCAGGACCATGAGCAAAAGGAGATACTACGTCAGTTTATAATACAGATGCTAACTCAAAAGAAAACTGTCGTTATTGTCACGCATGATGTGGAGTTTGTGGCTGAATGCAATCCTAGAGTTGTTTTGATGAAGGAGGGGAAAATTGTTGCAGAAGGCATTGGAAAAGACATACTTACAAACCCCGATGTTTTAGCTGAATCATCGATTGTTTTGCCACAAATAGCTCAAATCTTCATGAAATTATCGCAGTTGGGGCTTCCGAAAAATATTATTGACATTTACGAAGCAGAAAAAATAATTTTGAACGCCAAGGAGAGTAAACCGAAGTAAATGAGCGTTTTCGACGGCTTAAAGTTCAGGAAAGTTTACTCTCCAATCCATAATTTAGACCCTAGAATAAAATTCGTGTACGTTATTTCCATTTTTGTAGTCGCCATTCTTTTCTATCAAATTATTCCGTTACTTTTTCTGTTTGTTTTGCAGATTCCATTTGTTTTGTTAGCGCGTGTTCAAAGGCAGTGGCTTCGTTCGTTGCGAGGTGCATCTTTTTTGGCAGGTTTCATTTTTGCAGTTAACGTTGGAACGGACTATTTTACTTCAGGCTACACGTTGACGGCTATTAACGTGGAGAGTGCAGCGGCGTTAACTCTGCGTTTTGTGGTGCTTGTTGAGTCTTTCTCAGTTTTCTTCCTGACTACTTCGCCAGACCATTTAGGCTTAGCGCTGGAGGAATCCCGTGTGCCTTACGAGTTTGCTTTCGCCTTTACCACCGCGGTACGTTTTGTTCCTGTTCTGGCGGAAGAAGCCCAAACAATAATGGATGCTCAAAAGGCCAGGGGATTGGAATTGGAGAAGGGTGGCTTGCTTAAGAAGATAAGGAATTATATACCCGTGCTTATCCCGTTGATTGTTAGCGCTATCCGAAGAAGCCTTGAATTGGCAGAGGCAATGGAGTCCAGAGCGTGGGGAGCCACCAAGAAACGCACTAACCTGTATGTGCTAAAACTTCACAGGGGAGATTATGCTTTGCTAGCAATTACCGTTGGAATTTTAGTCGGAGCTGTTTATGTCCACTTTTTTGTGCCGATTCCAACAATAGTCCACTTACTGTAAACACAGGGCAAGCTGCTAACATGTCGGAAATTAAAGTTTCGGACTGCTTTACATGAGCAATTGTAATATACTTATGCTAAACATGATATTTCATCCAAACAGTATTGTTGAGTGAGTTACAGTGGAAAAAGTTATGGATAGAATAGCAATAGATCCTGAAGTTCTAGCGGGAAAACCAGTCATTAAGGGAACGCGCATTCCAGTTTACCTCATTATCGAACTTCTCGGCAATGGCTTGACAGAAAAAGAAGTACTCAGGCAATACCCTACGCTTAAAAAGGAAGACATCAAAGCAGCACTTCTTTACGCCTCAAAGTGCATAGAGAACGAAGAAACAATTACCTTCTAAAAGAGCTTGCACAACGCTTGCCTGAACTCATACTAAATTTAATAGTAATTTCTAAAGAGAAAGCCTTAATGACAAACCAGCCTAAAAGAAAAGAAGGGATGTAGTTGACTGAGCATACTCGTTTTGGGCCAGCAGGAGTTCCACCAATGTTCAGACTTCTTGGAGCAAAGATGCCTGATGTTCCAAGGCTTCTGCATGAGGAAGGTCTGGACGCTTTCGAGTACCAAGCTGTCCAGTGGGGTCCAAAGCCGCAGATGAAACAGGAAGACGCTGAAAAACTCGGTGAGGAAGCAAGAAAAAACGATGTTAGGCTCAGTATGCACGGCTCGTACTTTGTGAACTTGTCAGGTAAACGGGATGTTGTGGAAGCAAGTAAACGGCGTTTAATTGCGTGCGCAACCGCTGCCGACTGGATGGGAGCATACGTTATGGTTTTCCACACTGGGTTTTACGGACGCTTCGAAAAGGACTTTGCTTTCAAAACTTGCCTTGATGCGTTGAAGGAAGTTAGCGCTCAAATGAAGAGCCTTGGCTTAAAAGTGAAGCTTGGCCCTGAAACTATGGGAAGAAAATTCCAAGTAGGCACCATAGACGAAATCCTAACCATCTGCCAAGAAGTGGAAGGTACACAACTCGTCATTGACTGGGGACACCTGCATGCACTACACCAAGGAACCCTAAAGAAAACTGAAGATTTCAGGGCAATCGCTGAAAAAGTCGAACAAAAACTTGGAACAGAAGCCCTAAAAAGCATGCACTGCCACTTCTCAAAAATCGAATTCACAATCCAAGGCGAAAAACGCCACCACACGCTCGACGAAGAAAAGTATGGACCAGACTTTCGCATGCTAGCCGAAGTAATTGCCGACTTTCAAATGCACCCGACGATGATATGCGAATCACCAATCCTCGACATAGACGCCAGAAAAATGCAAGCTACGCTGAAAGAAGTGTTAGAAAGCAAAGCAGCCAAAAGTTCACCTTAAAGTTATTCTCAAACTATATAGAGCCTATCGCTATTGGCACCAATACTCAAGGCTATTCTTTGCTTTTTTGAGTCAGTAATCGTTCGGCTAGGTGTAGTTCCTGTATTGTGTTGATGTTTACGGCTAATTCGTTTAGGTCGAGCAGGAAAATGTCTTGGTCGAGCCATTCGTCGCCATACCGTTTATGCCCATCTATAACGTTGATGCCTACAGGAACCACGTCTCTGTCGTCCATTTTGAACGAGTACTCGATGCACATGCCAAGCTTAGTTTTGGTTTCAAGCGGAACAGCAACAGTTAACGCCGGCTTACCGCAACGCTCATAACGTTCAACAATAGCATCCAACACTTCGCCTGTGACCAGTGGAAGGTCTGCTGCGATGGCTAAGAAAACGCCTAATTTGAGGTTTTGGGCAGCATAGCCCATGTCAGAAACATAATCCACCCCGGGGGTTTCAGCCACTTTAACTGGAAACTGACTCAGGAATTTCGCAGTTTTAGGCGTGCAACCACTCACAGCGACAACGATGGAATCGATTTTTTTAGCGCTTTTCAACGCCTCCAGCACGTACTCGATGACGGGTTTACCGCAAAGTTTAATCAACGGCTTCTCTTTTGCGATTTGCATGCGGGTTCCTTTTCCGCCAGCCATAACAAGTGCTGTTACGCCCATGCAGCCACCGCCAACAAAACAATCACGCAAACCATTCTGGTTATCTCGTTAGTAGCACCGAACACGTCGCCTGTAACGCCGTTGAAATGTTTATGCGCAATGGCAACCATGACAAAGCTAGTAATTATGGCTGCTAGCACGATGAAAGCGCCTGCCCAATGCAGCAGAGGCAAAGCTACCGCAAAAGAAACCACCACTGCAACAATCAGTCGCAAGTTGCCTTTACTTCCATGCATGGCTTCTAGAAAGGGCGAGTTCATGCCTTGGTGGACTGATTTTCCAGCCCACGCCATAATAACCATGGCAAGTTTAGCTGAAACTTCAACAGCGATGATGCCGCCGATTATTAAGCCAATTTTGAGCTGGCCGATGGCTAAGGCTGTAATTAGCATAGTCATGATGCCCATGGATAAGCCGCCTGCGCCAGTTAACTGGTCATGCATAACCTCAATCTTATGCTCAGCTGTGCCGTGAGCCATGACTCCGTCGCCGAAGTCTAATAAGCCGTCTGTGTGGTGAAGCCCCGTAATCAACAGCAACAAAGCCAACACTAAAGCGCCAACTACTATGCCTGGTAAAAACTGGTAAGCTACCCAGCCGAACAACCCAGCCAACAAGCCAATAAATGCGCCTATTAAGGGAAAAACCCACATGCTCTTGGCGCAGTCAGAAAGCATGTCTTTGTCCATTGTTACTGGAAAAATTGTGAGGAAAGAAAAAAGGTTCTTTAACTCTTTAATAACCAAGCCAAATTCACTTCAAGCCCATCAACAAGGCATAATTACGCTCTATCTCTTTAAGCAATAGGTCTTTTGTTACTGCACCGCCAAGCTTAGCCATAGCCGCTATAGAAGCGCCGCCTGCACCGACACCTTCCTTCACAATGCCCGTTTCATACGCCTGTAAACCAGGGAAACGTGATGAGCCAAAGTTTAAGTCAGCAGCCAAAATAGGCACGTCACAAAACTGTGTAACAATGCCTTTCAGGTCAGATGACTTGTCGTTTACAACCCATCTTGTAGTGCCCACTGCTAGGTTGCAGAGAACATCTGGATTCAATGCGTTCACAAGGGCTAAGACAGCGCTCATTTGAGTTCCGCCAGCCATCAGTACTGGAACCTGCGATGCTGCGCCAACCACTAAGCCTAAGAAGGCAGCCATCATGGGGTCGCCGACGCATGAAATAGCCCTTGCGGGATTGTTTGCTAAACTGCCAAAACTTTCGCCTGCAGCCGCTAAACCTGCCTTAACTGTTTGCGCTTTTAAGCTGTGTGGGTTTTCAGGCAAGGTGCTGCTTACTTTTCCTTCAGCTTTTACGCCTAAAGCTGATAGTACGCCAAGCGCTGTTGTTGTTCCGCCAGGAATACTCTCGCCAATCACAAGATAATCAACTACCTTAGCTAAGTGTTGTCCAGCAATTTTAGCTCGCTCAATAACCTCTGCAACGTTATCAACGGCGTTGCCACTTCGAATGTCTCTTCCTGGGCTTCCGCCGAGGTCTAAAAAGGGTATCTGCGGTTTTATCTTTAATCCGCCACTGGCAATAAGCACGGGAATATCGGCTAAGCGTAGAGCCGACATAGTTATCAATGCTGGTGTCGGAATTCCATCTGGAGTTACAGGCACACCAGTAATGGATTTGCATTTGCCTAGAAGTAGCAGTTCAGCGTCCGCTGGCGGGGTGTAATCGGTAAATTCTGGGTGTTTTCCTGCTGCTGAGATTCCAGAGATTTTGCCAGTTTCCGTTGTAGCTATTGTACAGATGAAAAGGGGGTTTTTGCCTTCGATTTCGTCGAGGAATGCTTTGGCTTTTAACGGGTTGTGTGCTATTAGTACATCGAGTGTCTTGTCCATTTTTGAGTTTTACCTTGCCTTCGGCTTGACTTCGAATCGTTTGATTTCTAAGTATCCGAAGCCGCCGTCGAGCTTATGTTTTTGTGTTTCTAGAATTTCAATCTTTTTCTTAAACGTTGGTCCGTCAGTCACGACGGTGTGGTATTCGCCGCCTTCGCCGCAGGCGTCAACGTTGCCAAGCTTAAGGATGTCGTCGTAGAATTTTTTGTCTAGTTGTCTTCCGAGCCACTCCATGCCTAACAATTCCAGTTTGGTGCGCACTACGGTCGCTTTGAAACCGCTCTTTAAGTAATCAAGGTAAATCTGTTTTGTGTCACCCATCCACAGGGGCTTTACTGGTTTTAAGCCGACTTCTTTGCAGACCCGGTTCAGCCAACCTTCCTCATGCCCTGCCACTTCGTAAATATCCCCTGTAACTAAGCCTTCTACGCCTTTAGCTTTCAACCGTAGCAATGCGCCTTTGAAATCGTTCTCGTAGGTTTCAGGCGTAGCCTTCTGTTTTACTAATGGAATTCCAATGGCGTCTGATTGCGCGTCTATTATGCCTGATGGTATCATGTGGAAGTTTGATTTGGTTTCACTCATCATCATGGTTAAAATGTTGACTACTTCGTAGCCTTGCTGGGTTGCCTTGTAGTATGCAAAGCAACTGTCTTTTCCGCCACTCCATGAAGCAACAACTTTCATTTTGATTTTACTCTCCCTAAGTTACTTCACCCTCAACCGTTATTTTCTGTGCAGGTCTTAGGTGAACATGAAATGCTTGATTTTCCAATAATGTGGGTTGGTTAACCCCAGAAACATGTGACCAAAAGAACACATTTTTACCCTTCAAATATTCAGATAATTTGCCGTTTGATAAAAGGTTGAGCGAAACAGCGGTTTTTTTCTTGAAGTTTAGCAAATTATCCAGCCTGATGTTTGGTTGGTTTATCCAACCTTTTCATATAAGTATTACGGTAATCAGGGTCACGTAACGCTTAAAGCACACTTCACCTTTAAAAAATGAGAGTGAATAATATGAACAAGGAAACGCCACCATTACTTGAATACCTTGAAAAAAAAGACATTTCCCTAAAAAGCCTCATTCACTGTGCGCTTGAAATGTTTGTGCCTCATCCAGGAGTGGAAACGGAAGAAAAAGCCGTTGAAATGCTCAGGGAAGAATTTCTCGATGTTCTGAATGATGTTAATGTTTGCATCCTTGAAACGGCTGCTTTCCATGCGCAGGAAGATGCAGAGAAGGGACTTATTCCAGGATTGACGCAAGAAAGGTTCAGGGGTAGACCAGGACCAGTTGCTGACGAAGTTTTAGGAATAGCAATTGCTAGCTACATCGGTGGAACCAGAGCAGTTTTCGAATACGTACGGTTTGACCAAGCTAAACCGGGGATTCTAAAGAAGCTCGGCTCAATCACAAACGACGCTATAGGCGCTTTAGTTGCAGGCGTATCATCAAACGTTTATACACGCGCCACTAAAAACGCACAAGCTAAACCATAAAACACTTTTTTCCGATTTAATTTTTGCAGGCAGCCTATGTAGGATAAGTCAATGTTACTAGAGAGTTTCTATAGTTAAATTGAGGTAGGGGAGGGGATATGCTATTTGCTTGATAGTTTAAGTAACAAAAAGTACACCACCTTAGCTGTTAATGACGAGACTTTGTTTTACCATAAGGTTATAATACTATGTTGATTGAGGAGTTTAAGCAGTTGGGCTTCCATGGTTCAAACAAGGCTTTGCATTGTTACACATACTTTTCTACCCCATATTGGCGGAATAGAAAGGGTTGTTTATGAGCAGAACAAGCGGCTACTACAGAATAACTTTGAACCCATGGTGATAACAAACCGAATTGATACACCGAAAAGTTATGTTGTTGACGGCATTAAGGTTGAGTGTTATGAATCGTTAAACACTGGTTTCCGTCTGGGAATACCCTACTCGATTCCGACAGTAACAAGTCTTGAAACTTTTCTTAAAGCTGTAAAATCAAGTGAAATAGTCCATGCGCATGGTCACCCGTACCTTACGTCGCTTATTGCAGCTAAGCTTGCGAAGAGGTACTCTAAGCCATTTGTGCTGACGCAACATAACACCTTCATTGAATATGACAGCATTTTTGACAGTGTTGAACGGTTAAACGATTTGGCAGTTGGAAAGGAGACGCTAAAAGAAGCCGACAAAATAATCACTGTGAGCAATGCAACCAAGGATTATGTCCTAAGTTTAGGAGCAAAACCAGAGAAGATTAAAGTGTTACACAACGGCGTTGACTTGGTTCATTTCAGGCCCTTGACTGGAAAACGAGAAGAAATGAGAAGAAAACTGGGAATTTCCCAAAACTCAATCGTCGTTTTAACCGTTAGAAGGCTTGTTTACAAAAACGGTATTGACACATTAATAGAAAGCGCAAACATAGCAGTCAGAAAGAACCCAAAGATTACTTTTCTAGTCGTTGGAAAAGGACCAGACCTAAACAACGTTCAAATGAGAATACGACAGTTAGGGATAGAAAACAATTTTAGGCTTACAGGTTTTGTTAAAGATGAAGATTTACCGTTTTACTATAACGCGGCAGACTTCTTTGTGCTACCATCAAAATCAGGAGAAGGCTTGCCTTTGGTTGCGCTCGAAGCCATGGCTTGCGGGTTGCCAGTAATAGCCACAAACGTTGGAGGAATAAGTGAAATTTTAATGGAAGATTACGGAAAATTAGTGCCATCTAACCAGCCTGAACTGCTTGCAAAAGCAATTTTGGAATTTTCTAATATTGATTTTTCTTCACGCAAATTAGAGCTTCGAGCAGTAATGGAAGAAAAGTTTAGTTGGGATAAAAACGTTGAAACACTTATTGGGATATACGAAGAACTTATTTAACCAAGATAATGAAATAATATAGCCTTACGATGGGAGTTAGCATGACGTCGAAAGTAGAACTGGTCTCGGTGGTAATTCCAACACTCAATGAAGCAGGAAACATCTTAGAGGCTGTCACAACCATCGAGAAAGATTTGGCATATCCAAAGGAGATAATCGTTGTTGACGGCAACTCCACTGACGGAACAATAGAAATCGTTAAAGACACAAGTTTTTGCAAGCTTATTATTGAACCAAGACTCGGGTATGGTACTGCTCTTAAAACAGGCATGAAAAACGCGAAAGGAAACATTATTGTGATGGTTGACGGCGATGGAACCTACGAGGTAAAACACATCAACCGCTTGCTGGATAGGATGATTCAGACAGACGCTGACATGGTTTTAGCCACTCGCATGTATGACCCAAACAAAGCCATGGGATTCATGAATTTTGTTGGAAACAAAGTGATTACCTTCTTTTTCGACTTCTTCTACAGCCAATTTCTAAGCGACACACAATCTGGTTTCCGAGCAATATCTCATGAGGCCATCGACAATGTTAAGTTAAATGAGGGAGACATGGCTTTCGCTACTGAAATGCTTGTACAATTCGCCAAAGAAGGATACAGCATGGTTGAAGTCTCCACCACGTATAAAGCCCGAAAATACGGGAAAACCAAGCTCAAAAAATTTAAGTCAGGAATTGAAATATTTAGCACTATATTTAGGGGCCTTCTGGATGCCGACATGGTTAGAAAAAATGAAGAATATTGGCAGAAAAATTGGTTTAAACGATGAAAAAGGCTATGCAGTCGCCATTTTCCTTGCCTTAGTAATTATTTCTGCACTAGCTGTAAGTTACTTTGTGTTTTTTAGGCCGGCGCCGGCGGGGTATAGCACAATTTATTTGCTTGATTCACAAAACAAAGCCGTTGATTACCCTGCAGTTTTGGTTGCTAATCAGAACAGCACATTCAACGTGCCGGTTACCGTTGTGAACAACATGGGAGGGACCGTGCAATACCAGGTTTTAGTGAAAATCACCAATGACCTTACAACTTTTCCAGTTAATACTCAGCCCACTGAAGTGTATAATATGACCTTAGGGAATGGTCAAAGCTGGCAAAAGTCAGTCACAGTTACGGAAAATCAAGTTGGAAGCTACTCGGTGGTTTTTGAGCTCTGGCAGTATAATCAAGATTCAGGAGCTTACCAATTTAGCGCGCACGCTGATTATTGTGTCTTAAACATTCAAGTAATAAGTTAAGCCTTCTTATGAGTTTCAGCGTACTCTTTTTCGATTGCAACTCTATGTATATTGTTGTATGCGCAGAATGGTATGATTTTCAAGTCTGGCGTGATGTAGTGGACTACGCATCGTCTAACTCGGTTAACGTCAAAGTTGTATGAATCCATAAACGCCATGCAGCCTAAAAGGAAGATTCTTCTGCGTACCTTGCCAAGCGATTGGTAGGATGGAGAAAGATGCATCCTCATAATTGCGTTTGTAAGAGTCAACATACCGACTTCTTTAGTAACTAAATACCAGTTCATCGACTCCATCGATGCCAAGAAGAGTGTTGAAAGAAGCGAAATCTTGCCCTTAGAATCAGCAGACTCGGCGGTTTTGCGAATGCTTTTAAAGAACCTGTCAAAGTTAACGAAACGGTTAATTGGAATCATTTTGCCCTTTTTTGTAACGTAAATCCAATTGACGATGCCGCATTGTGGGCTGCATGAGAATAGTGGCCAAGGCTTTTTCATGAACTTGCGCATTATCTTTATGGGTGAAGTCATCACTGACATGGGAAACAAATCGGTAGTTTTTATTTCTCCCTGCGTTTGGTTTTCCACGTCTTCTGCAAAAGACCATTCGCGGAAGTTTTCTCTAAACGGGTTTTCTGTCGCTCGGCCAGTAAAGGCGATTGGCTGGAAAATTAAGCCTCTGATTATGTCAGTGTTTTTTGCAGCGAACTTGATTATGTCGCCGACTTCTTTATCGTTTAAACTTTTCATTAATGTGTTGACGAGGATTATTTCGATGTCGTATTTGCGGCATACCTCAATAGCCTTTAGTTTGTGGTCTAAGAGCGCTTGCCCTCTAACTTTCTTGTAAAAGTCGTCGTGGAAACTGTCAAACTGTAAGTAAACAATGTTCAAACCGTTATTTTTTAGTCTCTCCGCTAACTGTGGGTTCTCAGCCAAATGCGTCCCATTGGTCGCAAGAATAGTCATAAACTTCAGCTTATGGGCGACGCCGATGATTTCAGGCATGTCCTCGCGTTCTAGGGGTTCGCCGCCTGAGAACAGGATGGCTGGAGGCTTGGGGTTAGCTTTGCTTACGAACTCCAGCATGTTTACGAGGGCTTGTTTTGTTGGTTCATAATCAACTTCTTGTTGGGGAAACGTGGAGAAGCAGACGGCACATTTTAAGTTGCATCGTTTGGTTACGTCGATGACTCCTATGACAGTGCCTGAAGCATGATTAGTGCACGATTCGCAGACATATGGGCAGCCTTCAGGGTTTTTCGGGGCGTTTAAGTCGCCAAGATATTGGAATTGGTCATAAGTTTGCATGTGATTAAAGACGCCTGGGCTTTGCCAGTGAGTAGCTTCGAAAACTCCATGCTCAGGACATTGTTTAGTGATTTTAATTTTCCCGTTAACTTCGGTTAATTCGGCATCAATTTTTTTCTGGCATTCAGGACAGACGCTTTTGGTTTTGGTCATAATAACCCTCCAAGTGTTGCCTCGATTATTAATGCTAACGGAAGAAGAATCATCGACATAGTAACTATTCGCTCATATTTTCGCACATTAGACACTGTTGAAGCTGAGGTTGCAAGACGGATTGAACAGTAAATTAAAAGAACGCTCCATAAGAGAATGGGAGGCAAATAGTAAATTGTAAACTTGCCTATGAAGTAGGGAAGAGGCGCAAGCAACCCAGTCAACGTAAAGAATAAAGCGGCGACTTTCGTCGAGTTGCTGATGCCGATTTTCTTCGGGAGTGTTGGATAACCAATCTTTGAGTCGCCATCAAGGCTTAGGATGTCTCGCAGGACGTTGCCGCCTATAGTGCCGAAAGCTATTGGGTAGAGGCTTAAGGAAATCAAGCTTACAGTGCCTGAGATGGTGGCTTCTCCATACATGAAGGCTGTGCCTGTTAAAACGCCAACCAAAACGTTAGCAACAAAGCCTGATTTCCGCTTTACAAGCGTTGAGTAAATCAATAGCAGCAGGGAATCAACAGCGATTATTGCGAAGCTTAGCCAGTTAATAAAAAAAGCCATAATCAGACCTAAAGTAAAAAGTAATCCTGAGATTGCCACTACTTGCTTTAGCGAGAGTGCACCTGAGGGTATGGGGCGTTTAGGCTTGATTACTGCATCGCTTTCTCTGTCAAAGTAGTCGTTGATTGCGAAGCCTGCGGATGTTATGAATGCCATGGAAAAGAAAATTAGCAAGTCTGTTTGTATGCTGAGGCTAAGAGGGTTTTTGGTGATGGCGAAAGCTGTTAAAAGAGATAAACCACCAGTCATCAGCCAGTAGGGAAGACGCAAGAGAGCGATTAATCCTCTAGCTGGCACCGCAGTAGCCATTACGAAAGTTTCCTCTCAGCGATAATTTCTCTTATGCTATCTTCAAGGCTTACCTTGGGATTCCATTTCAACTCTTTCTTTGCTTTGGAGTTGTCAAACCAAATTTTTGTTACGTCACCCTGCCAAGAAACATTGGTTGTTGTAATGAATGTCTTGGCTTGAAAGTTGAGGATTTTGAGCATCATTTTGGCCAAGTCTATTATCGTGGTTGTTGTTCCAAAGCCTATGTTGTAAGTTTTACCGTTAGCAGAATCATCTGAGCCAACGGTTACCAGAGCATCCACCACATCGGAAACATGAACAAAATCGCGTGACTGCAGTCCAGTGCCGATGATTTCTAGTTTACCTGGGTTTTTAGCGATTTTATCTAGAAAGTCATGGATGACCCCGTGGCACCTTGACCCGTAAACGTTAGCAAACCTCATTATGGTGATGTCTAGACCGTATTGGTTTTGGTACATTTGGCAGTATTCTTCGCCGACTACTTTGGATAACCCATAGCATGAAAAGGGGTGAAAACCGTATTCCTCTGGAGTTGGAAATACAGTTGGATTGCCATAGACTGCTGCGCTGGAAGCGAAAACTAGTTTTGCATCGTCTTTGCGTGCTTTCTCAAGAACTTGGAGAGTTCCTTTAGCGTTTGTTTCAAAATCTTCCAGTGGATTCTCCATCGAGTAAGGAACAACAACTTGCGCAGCTAAATGATAAATTAAATCAGCCTTCTCTAAAGAACGAAGCCTTTTCAGGTCCAATATGTCGCCTTTGACGAACTTAGCTTTGGGAACGTCTTTCACGTTTTCCTTTCTGCCACTTGATAAGTTATCATAAATACTCAAGTTAGACGTTAAGTCTGAAAGCCTTTTGCACAAGTGAAAACCTATAAAACCTGCTCCACCAGTGACTAGAATTTTTTTCCCTTTAAGTTCCCCCATACAATTCACGACAAAGTCTATATTATCTTTCAATTAGTTGTAGGGTATATGTCGCCAGTGAAAGCTATAAAAACTTTTAGGGATTTACTGTCCTTCCTAACCATTATCCCCGTGGGCGGAAAGGAAGATTTCATTTTCACCACAGCCGAGCACATGTACCTATTCCCCATAATCGGCGCATTCATAGGCATACTTGCCGGCGCTTACTTTCTCGGCGCGAGCATTATTGTTCATTTTCTGCTCAGTTTAGTTAACCCAATCATTGCCTTGCCAACTGACTTACTAGCAAAGCTTGCGGTTGCTGCGATGACCGTGGCTTTCCTGCTTGTCTTAACGGGACTCCAACATTTTGACGGCTTAATCGATTTAGGCAACGCGTTTGGGCTTAGAAATTTGCATGACCGCAAAATGGTTGCTCACGCCTGGACCGTAACTTACTGGGGAGCATTACTTGCGATAATTGTGGAGTTTGCCGCTTTTGCAGGCTTATTTTTAATTAACCCGCTTTTCGCTTTCGGAGGCATAATTGCAGCCGAACTCTCAGCAAAATTAGCCATGGTTACGATTGTCTGGATTGGAAAACCTACACATAAAGGATTAGGCTCGATTTTTCTCCAGAAAGCCAAAAAGAAGCTCAACATTATCGCTTATGGACTCTCTGTTTTGATTGTTTTCCCGTTTTTTACTTTTACAGGTAAACCCTATTTGGGTTTAATCGGTGTCGGAATGGTTTTAGTCAGCATTCCTATAGCGTTTGTGATGGAGAAAGTTGCGGAAAGCGTTTTCGGCGGCGTTTCTGGCGACACGATTGGGGCAACCAACGAGGTGGCTAGGGCAGTTACGCTTATTTTGCTTGCAGGCGTGTTGGTGCTAATATGAAAGTTCCTGCGTTGATTATGGCTGGCGGAAAAGGTAAACGCATGGGTTTGCCAGTGGAGAAGCCGCTTTTGCCTTTTTTAGGTAAACCGCTGATTGATTGGGTTGCTGAGGCTCTTGCTTGTGCCGAGAAGGTTTCAGAGTTTTATGTAGTGACCAGCATGAACACTCCTAAAACTGAAAAGCACTGCCTTAGCAAAGGATGGAAGGTTTTGCGGACGGAGGCAAAGGGGTATCATGATGACTTAAAGCAAGCCACTCTTACAGCTGGTTTAATGGGTCCTGTGCTGACCATTCCAGCGGATTTACCAGCCATCACAGGCAAGTTTCTGGACAAAGCCATCGGTCAGTTTGAGGTTTGCGGAAAAGACTTCTTAGCAGTCTTTGTACCTATCGAAAGTCGTGAACGCTTGGGGCTCTCAGTTTCTTCCACTGACGAGTACAAAGGCGAGTGGTATGCTGTCTCAGGAGTCAACATCGTTAACGGCGCCAAAATTCAAGGCGAAGGCAAAATTGAAACAAGCGCCTTAATCACAAAAGAAGTTGAAGTACTCCTAAATATTAACACGCTCAAAGATTTAGAAATTGCCGAAAGAATAATAAAAGAAAAAAACTCGAACGTATGTTGCTAAGCATTTTTGCCTGAAGAAAAGAGACTATCGTGGTGACACATTGGGGTTTGCGAAATATTTAACATCATCACGCAACCTACTCTAAACCAGAATTGCTGTCTCAGGAGACCGACCGCGGATGAGCATACTAAGCTACGACACCTTCTGGAATGCAGTGATAACGTTGCCCATGACCAAAAGAATGCTAAAGCTATCGCTCAATAAGTGCCCTGCATGCGGCAGAACGGTTCTTGAAGCAGCATTGGACGCTTATGCGGGAAAAACTGATCGTGCCTGTGAGAAGTGCAGTGTTCTTTACTCGCAGATTATTGGTTTTTGGGTTGAGTTCCTAAGAAGAAGCCTAAACATTAAGCGGGAAAAAGTCGAGAAACTATTGGCTGACCCGTACGCTCAGAGGGCAGTTATGGACTTGACTAAAAGCTTCGCGTACATGGGCATTAAAAAGCCGCTTTCGCTTTATGCACCGCTCTTGATTGTTTGGGATTTCACGCATAAATGCAACCTCAACTGCAAACACTGCTACTCAAATAGCGGCGCAGTAAACGAAGAAGAATTAACAACCAAAGAAGCCATGGCAGTCGTGGATCAGCTTGCAGACGCTGGAGTTACAGCACTTGCCTTTTCAGGCGGCGAACCCCTGAGCCGAAAAGACTTCTTTGAAGTGGCAAACCACGCAGTTAAAAGCGGCTTATACGTTTCCGTAGCTACAAACGGAACCCTGCTAACCAAAGAAAACGTCAAAAAAATAAAACAAACCGGAATACACTACGTCGAAATAAGCATTGACGGCGCCACCGCAAAAACACATGACACTTTCAGGGGAGTACCTGGCGCGTTCGAGAAAGCTGTGGGTGGACTTAGGAATTGTGTGGAAGCGGATTTATGCGCCTGCATAGCTACCACGGCTACTAAAAGCAACCTTGAAGAAGTGCCTGCAATCGTGACCTTAGCTGAAGAAGTTGGCGCCGAAAGATTCACCTACTTCAACTTCATTCCAACCGGACGCGGAAAAGCTCACTATGACCAGGATTTGTCGGCGGAAGAGCGAGAGAAGCTTATGCGTTACTTGCTAAACAGGATGTCAACTGGCTGCAAAACAACCATTCTCACCACGGCGCCGCAGCTAGCCCGAGTAGCCTTGCAATGTCAAGGGACCGCGGGAACTGGGGAAGTGACCATGTCTATGGCGCACATGCAGACGGCGAGAGTAAGCAAGAAAGCTGTTCCACTAGCAGATTTCATCGGCGGATGCGGAGCTGGAAGATTGTACTGTTCACTTTCGCCGCAGGGAGATGTCCACCCATGCGTCTTCCTACCCATAAACGTGGGCAACCTGAAAACTGAGAAGTTCCAAGATATATGGTTAAACTCAACACTCTTCAAAGCCTTAAGGAACAGGGGAAACTTAAAGGGAGCCTGCGGAATATGCGCCTACAAGTATATTTGCGGCGGGTGCAGAGCGCGGTCAGCTGCATACCATAACGGTGACATGCTAAATTCCGACCCAGGCTGCATAATGGGAAAACAAGTGAAGGGTGCATAGGTGTGCCTAACACAGAACAGAAAACGGTTAAAATCTTTCGAGCCAAAAACGGCATAAGCGAAATCTTAAAGGAAGCCGTTGATGAGTCAGGGTTACGTGGGAAACAGAAAATTTTTGTCAAACCCAACATGAGCCACCCAGAGTACCTTCCCGGCGTAGTAACAAGCCCCCAACTGCTAGGTGAACTGGTTAGTTTACTTCGAGACGGCGCCAAGGAAGTAATAGTTGGCGAATCTAACGGGTTTAATTATCCGTGCAACTCAGCGTTTGAAAAAACAGGGATAGAAACAGCCGTAAAGAAAGCAGGCGGCAGCGTGATTAATCTTTCAGAGGACAAAGTGGTTAAAGTAAAATTTCCAACCAACAGCACTCCAGTGAAGGAGCTGTTTTTGCCAAAAACCGTGTTGGATGCGGATGCGGTTGTGGATTTGCCTTTGATGAAAACGCATGAGTTTGCAATGTACAGTGGAGCCATAAAAAACCTTTTCGGTTGCGTCCCAAGCAACAAGCGCATTTACCTTCACCCGTATCTGCCGGAAGTTTTCTACAGGTTATACTCCATCTTTAAGCCGCAGTTAACAGTCATGGATGCGAGAGTTGGGATTGAGGGAAATGGTCCAACAAAAGGCAAACCCGTCAAAATGGACTTAATGCTGACCAGCAATGACGCCTTAGCTATCGATATAACTGCAGCGGAAATCATGGAATTAGACTGGAAACAAACATACCTCAACTATATTGCGAAAAAAACAGGCTTGCAAAAGGAGGCAGTCAGGGTGGAGGGCTTGCAGGTAAATGCGGTAATGCGCAAATTTGAGCCTCCGAGAATCGATTTGCCAGTTAAAGCGCAGATGAAAATATATCAACATGAATTTTTAACGAAAATGCTATTTTGCTCTCTGGATGTAGTGAAGCTTTTCCAGAAAATAACCATTGCATACAGAAAAGAGCCCATACAAACCGCTTAGCTTAATTACTCTATGAAGACCTCAAGTTTTGAATTTCTTGAACTTTCAAACCTTTAAAAAGAAACCAACACATAAGAAGCCAATTTAGCACTATGAATAGTTAGGCTTTAGAGTAGTGATTGTGATGTTTTCCAACAAGCAAGAAGTGAAGGATTATTATGATAAAAAAAGTTCGACCTATGATAACTATTGTAAACAATTATGGAGTAACGTTTATGATGCAATCACATGGAACCTAACAAAGCCTTATGTTCCTACTAATTCAAAGGCACTTGTATTCGATGCCGCAGGTGGAACAGGAAAATGGAGCATCCCTATTGCAAAATGTGGTCCGAAGGTTATTTTGGGCGATGCTTCTACAGGAATGTTGAAAGTGGCTAAAGAGAAAATAAACCAAGCAGGCTTGCAACAAAATATCGAAATTAAAGAGTGTGACCTTCTAAAACTTGATTTTGAAGACCAAACCTTCGATTTGGTGTTCTGCGAACATGCCCTTTGTTTCATCAAGGAACAAGAAATGGTAATAAGAGAACTCGTGAGAGTTCTAAAAAGAGGCTGCCCCTTAATCATAGGCGGTCAAAATCGTTACGTGTTGTCTCTTTCAACCCTCCAAACCGAAGGTGCCGATTATGCATTTAGATTGCTGTCAAAAGAAAGCCAATTTATCATGAATAATAGTCTGAAAGTTTATGCATTGTCTCCCGATGAATTTAAGCAATTGCTGGAAAAAAACGAAATCAGGGTAGAAAAAATTATGGGAAAACTCTTCACTATGCCACTTGCTATTTCGCCAAAGTTAACGTTTAGCGAGAAATACTCAAATGAGTTCTATCAACAACTGCTGAATATTGAATTTGAATTAAGCAATAGGTCGGATGCTCTTGCTTTAGGTGGTCATTTCCAAGCGATAGGATATAAGCAATAATCCTAGACAAATGAAGAAAAAGAAACGGAAAAGTCTTCCAATGTTATGAATAGGTAGGAGCAAGTCACTTTAAGGCTTCATCGTAGACTTTGAGCACGTCCTTGACGACTATGCGCCAATCAAAGCGTTCTAGGATAGTTTTTCGGGCAAGAGACCCCATTTCCGAAGCTTCAGCTGGGTGTTCTAGCAAATACAGTATCCTATCGGCGAATTGTTTTGGATTGAACGGCTCAACTAAGAACCCGTTTTTCCCGCTTTCAATTGTTTCTGGAATTCCGCCCACTCTGGTTGTTACTACGGGCAAGCCGGTTGAAAGAGCTTCGAGAACAGCGAAAGGATGGTGCTCATAGAACGTGGAAAACGCAAACACATCCGCAGCTTGGTAGAGTTTGGGCAGTTTTTTGTCTGGATAGTAACCCGTGAAAATTATGCTACCTTTTACCCCAATTCTATCAGCATAATTGACAAGCTTACGCATTTCGTCACTTTGCCCTTTGCCTGAAATTATGAATTTCGCGTTTTTAAAGCGCTTAACGACTGCGGGCATGCTTTCGATAAGCGTAAACAAGCCTTTGCGTGCATAGAGCCTGCCCACCGACACTATAGCTAAATCATCACCTTTAAAGCCAAGCTCCTCCTTGATTTTGCGCTTATCTTTTGCGGGCTTGAACTTGTTTACATCAACCCCATTATGGATAACGCGGATTTTTTTTTCAGGCACCTTGTAGTATTCAAGCAACTCGCGCTTCGTGAAATGACTCACCGCAATTATCTTGTTTGCTCGCTCAAGCATTTTTTCCTCAAAAATCCGCAAAAACCAGTTGAAGCTAACCATAAACTTCTCGTTAGCGTTAAGCCTGCTGTAGGGTTCGCCCCGTATGGCTTGTGCTTCACCCTTCCATGTTGAGTGAACGGTGCAAACAAGCGTTTTTCCAAAGTTCGGCGGCACTGCAAAGTTCGGAGTTAACGGCAAGTTAGCGTGCGTAATATCTACGTTAACCCTTTCGCGGACGCTGTTTAGTTTGCGGTAGCTGGAGGCTGCAAGCATAAACGATTTTATGACAGGCGCTTTTGGGATTTTTAGGAAAAACACCTTTAATTGCTCGTTGACTTTGATGTCTAATGTTTGGTCGGAGCCTGTGACTACGTAGATTTTATAACCGTTTTTTATAAGCTCGTTTGATAGATAGTAAACGTAGGCGCCTGTTCCACCAGACAGGGGCCAATACTCAGGCGAGACGAAGCATACCCTACACATTGGGCGTTTTCCTCCCTTTGCCTCTAGCGTAGTTGATGGTGGTTATTATTGCGCCGACAAACCAAGCGAACGCTCTCACAAAATATAGCACGACCAACCGCAAAGCTACCTTATCATGGAACTTAACGGCAATTTTGGCGGCGGAGTAAACGAAGTAAACAAGCATTAAGACTAAAATTAAGCCTGAAATGTACCACAAGGGTCTAAGCACTTCTATGATTCCCAGAAGGAAAAACGCAATGACAGCTAAGAGCAGTACTGGCTGAATGTTCATGCCAAAATCCGTGATTTCATCACCTTTGGCCAAGCGTCCATGTTTAAAGTATAGTTTTAAAGTGTTTTTTCCGTATTGCAACTGCTGCCTGTAATAAGCTCGAACTGTCGGCCTGTTGTAGTGGTAGCAGATGGCGTTTGGTTCGTAAGCGATTTTGTAACCTTTAGCGCTTATTCTGAAGCCTAAGTCTGTGTCATATTGGCTTGGCAAGTTTTCATCCCATCCGCCAGCCTCTTCGATAACCTCTTTTTTCAGCAGCAGATTCATGGTGGCTATGCGGCTTGTGTATTTTCCTATGCGGCTGTAGCGGTTTTTAAGTTCGTAACCGATGCTTTTTGCCCACGGGTTTTGGGCATTCCAAGTTTCTATGCTGCCGCTGACTCCTGCCACTTTAGGCTCTTCCAAGTGAAGTACAAGCTTTCTTAGCCATTGCGATTCCACTTTAGCATCTGCATCTATGAAGCCCAAAACCGAGTGCGTGGCAATTTTCAGGGCGTAATTGTAGGCTGCTGGAGCGTTTAATCGAATGGAAACAACTTTGACAGGGAAATTTTCTGCTATTTTGACAGTGGTGTCTTTTGAGCCGCCGTCCATGACGATAGCTTCAATGAAGCCTGCGGGATAATCCAGCGCCAGAATTGATTTGAGACATTCCTCGATTGTTTGCTCATTATTGTAGGCTGCAACTATGATTGAAACTTTAGGATACACGTTGCCAGCCAACTTGCTTAACCCTTCATGTACGCTGAAACTATCGATAAGAGAATTTTGAATCCGTCAACCATTGGGTCAACTCCTGACCTGCCGTAGGTTCGCTGCTCAAAACTTATCGGCACCTCAGCGATTCGGAATTTTTTTTTGGCTGTTTTGACGAGCATTTCTGATTCTATTTCGTATTCGCCTGACTTTAGCTTTTGGCTTTTCAGCACTTCACGTTTCATGGCTCGGTAACCTGACTGGGAATCAGTAATGACGACGTCGGTTAGTAACTGGATAAAATAGTTGAAGAGTCTAACGCCGAAAGCGTTTAGGCGCCTTGAAGCTACTCGTTTGTGGTTTAGGTATCTTGAACCTATAACGAGATCAGCTTTGTCTTGCAGAACTGGCTCCAACACTTCGGGAAGTTCTTCTGGTCGATGTGAGCCGTCTGAGTCAATGGTGACTATTATGTCGCCTTTTGCTTTGGCAAACCCTGCTCGCAGTGCAAAGCCTTTGCCCAAGTGCTGTTTTAAAGTGTAGAGTTTGATGCTGTGAGCTTTGGCTACTTGAAGCGATTTGTCGTATGAGTGGTCGTCCACAATGATTATTTCGTTTTTTAAGCCTGTTTGCTGCACCACCGCTTTTACGCGGTCGATTATGTTGCCTATGGTTAATTCCTCGTTGTAAACGGGAATTATTACGGAAAGCAACATTTCCTTTCGGCTCATTTTATCTTTAGATGCCAATGGAAGAACTTATAAAGTTTGGCTACCCCAACTTTGTAAGCAGTTGAATGGGTAGTTTGACTTAGATGGAAACCGCTATGAACAGTAAAGTTGACGCTAACAGGAAAATATGGTTTTCCATGTGGTTTTTGGCTGCGATTGTTACTTTCGGGTTGGCGTTTTTCCCCATGTTCTACCGCCTGATTGAGGGCAGGAATAGGCATTTTCAGCGTGAGGCTGATCTAGAGAAGCAGATTAATGCTTATTTGAAGAGCAATGGGAAAGAGCCGCCGCCTGCTACAAGCGAACGCTTTGCAGAGAGGAATGCAAAGGCGTGGGCTGCCAGCATCGTTTTAGTTGTTCCAGTTTTTGTCATTCTTTACCTTTTGTCTATGGATTTATTGGTGCATGAACGAAATCAGGACGAGTTTCTTGCGAGTGCTTTTCCAGAACGGATGTTTATGACCCAGACGATACCGATAAAAACTTATGTTTTGATTACCATTGTTACGTTGGGCGTTGGGGTAGTTTACTGGCTATACAAGGTTGTTAACTTGTATAACGCTCACTTTAAAGCTCAGTTGCAAGTTGAAAAAGAAGTAGGTAGGCTAATGGAGGAAGAGAAAGCTGTCGGATACGTGTAAGGAACGCAGGTTTGTGAGCCATGGCGGAGACATTTGGGGTTTTATCCGAAAATACAATGTTCCCCTTGAAGAAGTGTTTGAGTTCAGCGGGCCAATCAATTTTCTTGGTCCTTCGCCTAAAGCTGTTGAAGCTGTTAAGCAGTACGCTAATTTGATTAGGTTTTATCCTGACCCTAACCCTGTTGAGTTTAAAGCAGAAGTTGCCAAGTACGTGGGGCACGGCGTTGAAGAAGAAAACATCATTTTAGGCAACGGCTCAATTGAGCTAATTTACGCGATTACTGAAATTTTACCCCGTGGCTTTAACGCGGTTATTCCTGTACCTTCGTTCTCAGAGTATGAGAAAGCGGCTTTGAGAGTTGGCAGCAAGCCAGTGTTTGTTCAGTTGCCCCAAAATTTTGCGTTAGAAACAGAGAAAATTAAGAAGGCGGTAACTGGCGACACTAAAATAATGTGTATTTGCAACCCTCACAGTCCCTCAGGAACTTTGTACAGTAAGGAAGCGGTTTTGGATCTTGTTGAGTTCTGCCATAAAAAAGACATAATCTTCAGCGTAGACGAGAACTATATTGAGTTTGCGGATAAAGGGCAAGAGACCACGTTGGCTGGTATGGTGAAGGAGTACGAGAACCTCTTTGTGATCAGGTCGGTTACAAAATTCTACGGCATGCCAGGCATACGCTTAGGCTACGGCATAGCAGCACGAAATCTCATAGATAAGCTTGAGACGGTTAGGCTGCCATGGAGTATTAACGGTTTGGCAGGCGTAGCGACGCTTGCAGCGTTTAACGACACGGAATTCATCCAAAACACTAAACAAACAATCGCCAAGGAAAGAGCGCAGCTTACCAAAAACCTAAACGAAATCGAAGGCTTACACGTTTACCCGTCAGTAACAAACTTTGTGCTTGTAAAAATTCTCAACCGAAAAATCACGTCCACAAAACTAAAGGAAATGCTGGCTAAAGAAAACATCCTAATCCGCGACTGCTGCACCTTCGTAGGCTTAGACGACAGTTACTTCAGAATCACAGTCAGATCAGCTGAAGACAACCAAAAACTCGCAGAAACATTAAAAGAAATTCTTGAAAAATGCTGAGACCTAAATTTTACGCGGGCGACCCAAATAGATGAGAATTCTTTGAGCAGATAATTGCAGTGCCCTGTTAGGTTTCCGTAAACGCTTATAAGTTCATGTGTTTATCCATCATCCAACAGGTCCAAAATAGACATGGATGTTGAAGTAAAATGAAAGTGGTTGTCCACTGGAGCGGAGGAAAAGATTGCTGCACAGCACTTCACAAGGTGGTAGAGCAGGGTCACGAAATAGCATGCCTCGTCACGTACATCTATATGGAACCCTACGTTTTCCACAGTTTTAAAGTAATAGAGCTACAAGCCAAGGCTCTGGGCGTTCCTCACCAGTTTGTGAAAATTACGGACAACCGCTATGACGACATCATGGGAACACTGGAAAGGCTCCATAAAGAGCAAGGCGTTGAAGCCATCGTAACAGGCGACATTGACAACGTGCATCACCGACGGGTATGGAAAGACGCCTGCAAAAAACTAAACGTCAAACTCCTAATGCCGCTGTGGGATAGACCACTCAACCTCATCCCAGGCAATCGCCACCGAAAACGAATCATGGAAATGGAACAGTCAACCGGAGTAAAAGCAATCCTCAGCTGCATCGACCAAAGATACTTCACCGAACAATGGCTAGGGCGACAAATAGACAGAAAATGCATCGAAGACATGAAACCCCTAGTTGGTCCGCCCGGTAAAGGAATAGACGTTTCAGGAGAACCTGGAGAATATCACTCGACATCGCTTGATGCACCGCTATTCAAAGAACGCATTGAAATCACCAAGTTCACAAAGAAAAGCCGAGTCGTCGACTTTGGCGGTTCACCCTACCGAGAAGGAGACTTTCTCTACATGGACATTGAAGAAGCAGTTCTTAAACCCAAAAATCCCAGCCCAGCCTAAGAAACTTGAGATTACCGTCTGCCACGGATTAGCCGCGGTTAGGTGTTTTATGGCAATGTTGATAAAGCAAGTATACGCCTAAACCAATACAAAGGTTGGAGTTGAAGCTGGTTGACGGAAAAGGAAGTTGTTGGTAACCTAAACGTTGTTTGGCTCTGCGGAGGAACAACTGCAGACATAACTCCAGCGCAACCGTTAAAGTTCAACATGAACGACGCATGCGAAAAAATCAAGAAACAGCACTTCAAGATCCGCGTTAAGTCTCAAATGGTCTTAATGTTTGATTACATGAAGCTGGACATAAGCCTCTTTGACGGGGGACGCATGCTGATTAAAAACGTAAGCGACAAGGAAACGCCGCTCGAGGCTTACCGCAACATTCTAAAAACAATCAACGTGCCAATTTAAGGTTTAAAAAATGATCGCCCATAACCAACATTCAAGGGCTTACTTAAAAAATTAATCGTACACTCAAGGATGAACCGCTCAGCATTCTTAAAATTGGACTATAGTTTTCTTTTTGTTTTGGTTAAAATTGTTTCCAGTTCAGAGGATCGAAAGCCTGTTTGGACCTATTTTGCTTCAGTGACGGGTAACTATGTAGTTGCGTGACTAGTAACGATGTACTTGCGTGATAGGCAAGAACAGCCAAAACCAAGCCCTGTTCAATAAAACAAGCTTAAAACAAAGGCGGTTAAGCTCAAATTTTTTGCACCAAAGCAGACTTGGGAAGGAGACTAGGCACAAACACAAGACCAGTTGGACAAAAAAATTTGACGACCCCAAATAGCCACAACTATTGCAGAACGGTTAGTCGCAGCCTAAAGTCTGCAGGGCTATAGTTAATTTTTAGTTACCAAACTTTGCACAATAAACTCAAACCCATTACAGTGTAACTTCAACATAAACCCAATTGCAGCTTAACTGCGGTGGAAAACCAACGAAGCACCTTTCTTAACTGCGCTGCCTAAGCCTTCCTGCTTAATTACGCGAATCAGCTTAGACGCCGCCGACTTCTGGCAGCCACGCTGGAAATCCCGCTGAATCTTGACGAGCATGTCGTAATCGAATTCTTTGGTTTTGACCCTTGCCAAATAGTTATCCATCTGATCGTACAAGCCTTGGCTCATCACTTCATCGTACAGTCTGCTGCCCGGGCACGCCACATAAATGTTGAATTGACACCAGTCAGCGTTTAGATGCTTCGCAAACTTAAATGTGGCTTTCATGTCGTTGACTGTTTCGCCAGGGATGCCCAGCATGAAAGAAGTGGCCGTTCGTATTCCCACTTGCCTGCAAAGCTCAAAAGTACGCTCGACTTCATGCAAATCGATCTTTTTCTCCAGTTTTTGCTGGATTGTGGGTGAACCGGATTCTACTCCAAAGAATATGGTTTGGCAACCAGCAGATTTCATTTCAACAAGCAACTCTTTGGAGATAAGGTCAGCTCTGGTTTCGCATGTCCATTTGACGTCTATTTTGTTATTTCTGATTAGTCTGCACAGGTCAGCAGCACGTTTTTTGTTTATGGTGAAGTTGTCGCCGACGAAGTAGATTCCCTTTGAACCATAGTTTTCAACCATATGCTTTATTTCGTCTATGACTCTTTGTGGGGAGAAGGCTCGACATGTGGTTCCCCATAATTCTCTAGTTTCGCAGTACGCGCAATTGTATGGGCAGCCACGCAGTATGCTCATGGTATCGACTGGTTTAACACTCAAATAGCTTAGTGCACGGTCGTACATTTGCATCGGCAGCAGATGACGCGCTGGAAAGGGAACCTGATCCAAATCGTTGATGAATTCAGGCGCACTCTTCACCACCTCACCGCCTATCCTGCATGCAACGCCTGGAATTTTGGCAATCACCGCGTTTTCTTCGCCTTTCATGATGCTGGCGGCAAGTTTCACCATTGCCTGCTCTCCCTCGCCAATAACCACGTAATCTATCTCTTCGTGCTGCAGCATGGTTTGGGGCATGTACGATGGATGAGGACCTCCCACTACGACTTTACAGGATGGGTATGCTTCTTTGACTGCTTTGGCTGTTTTGATACACCGCTCGTAAGTCAATGAGCTACAGGTTATGCCTACTATTTCTGGCGAGCGCTTCTTCACTTCCGATTTTACTTCTTCTATTGGCCGCTCCAGCAGGTAATTATCAAAAATGTCTACTTGGAAACCAGCCTTTTCTAAAGCGGCAGCAACATACGCTAAGCCCAATGGAGGAAGCTTTCCCGCCATGCCCCAAGGCGATTTTAAGGGTGGGGCAGTGGTCATTAGTAAAATCAATTTTGGGCTTTCTCCATTTTGCCGTTTTTCTACTTCATTATGCTGTTTGCCTTTGCCCTGATTGCCCTTCGTGCATGAGCCAGTATGAGGCGGGTTGCGCCTAGACCCCACATTTTTCCTTGCTTAAACATGCCCAACGCGCTGACGAAGTAGGCTGGGCTAAGGTAGAAGCTTTGGAATGCTTGTTCCCTAATTTCGGTGAGTTCTTGCATGGTCATGTTTGGAATCCCAAAGGTTGGTGTAGCAGTGTCATATTTGTCGAAATCAGTTATCTTTAGGGACCCATTGGCTTTGACCTCTTCGTACATCGGTGTTCCAGGGTAAGGTGTGGCTATGTAGAATCCTACATCATTAGGGTTAAGTTCCTTCACAAACCTAATTGTTTCCCAAGCGCTCTCTTTTGTTTCGCCAGGAAAACCCAAAATGACACCTGCAACCGTCATCAATCCTGCTTCTTTTGCCCACTTGAATGCTCTTCTTGTTTGAGTAAGTGAGAAGCCTTTCCCCATGCTGTTTAAAACTTTCTTTGAACCTGATTCGACGCCGAACCAAACGGCTATGCAACCTGTCTCCCTCATTTTGACAAGGAGTTCTTTGGTTACCATGTCTACTCGGGTTTCACAATCCCACTTGATTCTTAGTCCTCTCCGCTGAATTTCCTCACATATCTGCGCGGTTCGGGCTTGATCCACCGTGAATGCATCATCGTAGAACGTGAATTGGTTTGCATAGTAGTTTCTGTGGAGAAACTCCAACTCGTCAACTACACTTTTTGGACTGCGCATGCGGTATCTTCTGCCGAACATGCGGACGGCTGTGCAGAAGTTGCACCAGTACACGCAGCCTCGACTAGTCATCACGGGATAAGGTATCGTTCCGTACTTCCGCAGATTCTCCGTATGCTGCCAAAGGTGAAGCGCTGGATAAGGCAAGCTGTCGAGGTCTTCCAAGAAAGGCCTATCAGGGTTCTTTATGATTTCTGTGCCCTTCCTGCAAGTAGTGCCTACAAGGTCATGGAAAGCTTGATCTTTCTCCACTCTCTGTGCAAGCTCCAGCATGGTGTTTTCGCCCTCTCCCCTGACAACAACATCTAACGACGGCTCTTCTTGCAATGCCTTGTCATCCCAGAAGGTAACATGCGGACCTCCGATTGCAGTTATGCAGTTTGGCCAAACTTCCTTGCATATTTTTACTATTCGAAGGGCAGACTTGTAGGTAAGAGTGGTAGAGGTGACTCCAACTATGTCAGGTTGGACTTTACCAATTTCTTCTCTGAACTGTTTGTGAGTGAGTTTTTGCGCTTGGCAATCAATCACGTTAACTTCAAAATGATTCTTGTACAACACCGCACCTAAGTACCCGATGCCTAAGGGCATAAAAGGTGGATGCTGATGGGAACCGACAGGGTAGGGTGGATTCACAAGGGTTACGCGAGTTTTCATGTTCTTCCCTGAAACAATAGAGTTTTGTACCCTTTAAGCGCGTTCAGGTTCATTTACTTTATGCAAAAATTAGATTTTTTGTAAACTACACAAATTACCAGAAATAACGGTAAAAAGTTAGGAATTAATAATGAGGAATCTTCGTTTGCTTGTCATTTGGGCGTTTCTTTGGGTTTTAAATATGCTTCTTTGATGTCCATGTATAGCCAATTTCTTTTCCAGGTCTTCGACTTTTCCTTCTTAGTCTTCTTCTTAAATTTGCCAATTCCGATGGACTCTTTGAAAAGCGGCGCGTCGACAACTGTGCTGTGGTAACCTTGTCCGTCTTCGCTGGAAACGTCAATGTCTTTTTCGTCTGCTAAGTCTTTTAATTCTTTGATGGATGTGGTGTCGATTGCGCGTCCTAACCATTCTTCACCAAAGAAATTGGTATTAATACAGCTTAATACTGGTCTTAAGCCGGTCTGAACCACTTCTTTCAACACATCGTAAGTGTCTCCTGAAGGGTTTTCCAAGGGCATCATGAAAGCCATGCCCAACTGTTTGCACATACTCTCGTAGTAGCTAGAGTGGACAACGGCGCATCCTGCTCCGACTATGTCGCCGGTTACAATGCCTTCGATGCCCTCTTCATCGTGTAATTTTGTAAGAGCTTTGAGGATGCCCTCATATGCCTTCTTAATTCTAACCCGCTTCAACGGAGTTCCCAAAGTTTTGGATTGGAGTTCCATCACTGGGAAACTGTGGAAAACATACGGTTTCATGTATTCAAAGGTGAGAAGATAAGCAACCTGATGTCCCTGTTTGATGACTTTGTGGTAAGCTAAGCAGCATTCTTTGCCCCCACTCCAGTGGACGACAACTTTCATTTTGAGCCCTCTTCATTCTGGAAAAGGCACTTGGAAGGGCTATAAACCTTTTCGTTAACCGTCACCCTTTGCTCAAACACGCTTTAGAGTTGTTGTAGTATTAGAAGTTGATTAATTTTGGTCCTTATAGTTTCCAGAAGCTTGAATTTAAATCTCGAAAAACAGCAAAAACACAAACGAAACCTGCATCAGCATTCTGTGCCGTTAAAGCTATTAACTCGCATATAATCAAAGTTTTAAGCAAAACATTGATAGAGAGGCAAAAGCGTGCACGCTCACCTACGGAATAAACAATTCTGTAAACAGGAGAAAATTCTCATTTGATTCTCTTAATGACTACTGCTCCGCCAGAAAACGGCGCATGGTACCTTGGCAAACGGTTGCCTCCAATCGGATTAATGTACGTTGCCGCAGCACTCGAAAAAGCAGGCTTCGAGGTGCAAATGCTCGACAACTACCTCATGAAAAAATCAACTGGTGAAATCAAGCAATTAGTCACAAACCTTAACCCGCAAATTGTGGGCATTACATGCGGCTCAGCCACTTACGCTCGCTGCATAGAAACAGCAAAAGCCATCAAAGAAGCCCTGCCTAACTGCAAAATAGTTGTTGGTGGATGGCATGCTTCCTACGTGCCTGATAGTTTACTGGCGAACCCAGAAATCGATTATGTGGTTATGGGTGAAGGCGAAAGAGCAATAACACAACTTGCCACATGCATCACAAACGGCAATGAGCCCGCTGCCGCAACTATTCCAGGCGTTGCATGCAGACGCCAAGGAAAAAACATCAAAAACCAGCCGAAATTCATCGAAAACCTCGACGAGGTTCCTTACCCAGCAAGACACCTATTGCCGCTTGAACTGTATGATAGGACAATAGAGTTTTTGAACGTTAAACCCGCCGACGTCATGAGCATCTCACGTGGATGCGTATTCAACTGCGGCTTTTGCGAAACAAGAAAACTCTGGGGAAACATGTGCCGAGCCTTCAGTCCGCAGAGAGTTATCGGCGAAATCCAAGATTTAATGAGCAAATACGGCACAAAAGGACTTTACTTTATCAACGACAACTTCACTCTCAGAAAAAAAGAAACTATTGAACTATGCAACCTAATGATAAAAAACAAGCTGGATTTAGAATGGGTCTGCGATACACGTGTGGATTTAGTAGATCAAGAACTTTTAGAAAAGATGAGCAAAGCTGGATGCAAAACTATTTGGTTTGGAGTTGAATCAGGTTCGCAGAAAATTTTACAGCGGATCGGCAGAAATACAACGCTAGAGCAGATAGAAAGCGCGTTCAAACTTTGCCGCAAAAACGGAATACAAACTGCATGCTCTTTCATGCTCGGTGTCCCAGATGAAACGTTAAAGGACATGGAAGCCTCGTTAAAATTCGCTAAAAAATTAAATCCTGACTGGTGTCTATTCAACATTTTCATTGCTAATCCAGACAGCAAGCTTTACCAAGAAGTTTTGGAGTCGAAAAATTACGTTCGCCTTGACGAGTTTTTGCTCAGCGTAAAGACCGAGGAATTTGATTACAACTCGCTTATGGCGATTCAAAGAAGATTTTTCAAAGAATTTCATAGGTCACCAAAGCAGATAATTAAGAGAATTAGGCGTGAAGGCGTTGTGAACTTTGCAAAAAGGAGATTGAATCCCAGCGCTCAGAAAACCGTAGGAATTGCTTAATTATTTTTTAGCTGTCCAAAAACTCATTTCAGGCCTGCAAAGGAGACGATAAATTATGGATAGGAGATTCGGAATCCATGTGCTGTTTTGATAATAGTCCGTGCGCTTTGAGAATTCATAGTTCTCTTTTTTGAATATTTGTTCTATGCTTTTGTGGTCTAACGCGTGTTGTTTTTTGTGCCAGTAATCCGACAGGGAATAATCGATTGAGGGAACTTTTAGTCCGATAATTTGGAAGTATAAGCTGTTAAATATGGGGTTTGAATGAAAATAGATGCCTTTGATGAAGTTGGCTAAGCTGCTTGGTTCAGTTTTCCAGTAGAAAGGGGATGCTTCATGGTCAATGTAGATTACGCCGCCTTTCTTTAGAAGGACTGAGAGGCTTCTGAGTGCGGTGACGTAATCAGGTAGGTGGTGAAGCACAGAGTAGCAGGTTATTAAGTCAAATTTGCCAACGTTAAAGGTTAGATTTTCTATTGGTGAGTTGATTATAGTTAATTTACTGTTTTTCAAGTAAGCGTTGTATTTGGTTTGAAGGATTGCACACATTTCTGCTGAGATGTCTACGGCTGTAACTTTATAGCCCATCTGCAAAAGTTTGCCTGTTAAGTTGCCGGTGCCTGCTCCAACATCAAGAGCGTTTTTTTGGTCATCTGTCACAAGCTTGTGCATCATTTCTAGTTTTGCAGTTATTCTTCTTTGCTCTTGTTTACTGTACACTTCTGGATGGAGCAATTCGTAATATTGCGCTTCTTGTCTGTGGACAAAAACGTTTGCTTGGTAAATTTTTTCTTTGAGCGTTTCGTCTTTGAGCAATTGTTTTTTTCCGCACCTTATTCTCTTGAGTTATCTTTGCTCCTAAAATGGATTTGGGGATTTATATGATTTGGAAATTAAATTACTTTTTTAGGTAGTAAGTGGGAATTTTTTTACCTTGCTTGGATTTATGGTCGTTCCCTTAGACTTCACAAAGAATTCACGCCTTTAATCTATAGGCAATCGTTAATACCCTACAAGGTAAAACAGAAAAGGACCCAACGTAAGTAACGGTTAAACTACCAGCGAGTTTCTCTGTAAGGCTGCAAACCGGGTTCTTTCAAGTCTTCGGTTGATGGGGATTCATGTCAACTTTCGGTCGGTAACTTACCGACTACATCATAAGGTGCTGTCAAGTCTTCGTTGGCTATATTTCTTTGTAAATTTTCGTCGGTTACCCCTATTTGATGCGTTAACATGCGAGTTCTTATATGCCTAAAAGCGTCATTTCATTCTTCGTATCCAAAAACTTCCTGGAGTTATCTTTTCTCGTTTATATGAACTAAAAGATGCTTCGAGCCTGTCGGGATGCTTTAAGTGCATATAAGATCCAGCCCATAATACTTCAAAACTGTCATTAAAAGCTAGAAATGCTTGAAGCAAGTATTGTTCAGTCCAGAACCTGTGTCCTTTCAGAACCCAGTCTTTAGGATATTCTGCTGGCAAAAATATGTCATGACTGTGAACGATTACTCCTTTGTTGATTCTTGGCAATATTTCAAGATATTCGTACTGAACATCACTTCCTATTGTCAAGACGTGACTTGAGTCGATAAAAAGAATATCGTTCTCTCTCAAATTTTTGAACTCCTGCCAGGGTATATCTTGAACTTTTTTAGGTATTAGTTTGGAGAGTCCTGGAAACCCAGCTTGAACGATATTTTGGGGATATGGGTCGATTACCACCAATTCACATTCATAGTTTTTTTCTTCCTCTTTATTTTTTAGAACTGCTTGAGCGGACAAGTAAGTTGAATTTCCAGATCCAATTTCAAAAATTCTTTTTGGCTTGAAATAGCGTATCATACAATAGAGAATTTCTCCATCTCCCGACCCAAAGCCACCATTATTTATGTAATATTCATAAGGCTTCAAGTTTTGATCCCAATTAAGTGGCAAACGATCATATTCATTCTTAAATTTGGATGCAAAATCGGAAAGAAGTTCAAGTTGTCCTTGCTCATTCAAATCAATTCCAATAAGTTCAGAATGATTTTGCCATAACTTATTTTTGAGAGTTCTCGAATCAGGAATCGGCTCAGTAATGTGAAAGCCCAAAGCTTCCCATAGAGGAAATAATTTCTTTAAAATTCCAAGCCAGCGCCTCTCATTATTTTCCTTTTGTTTGTTTTGTGACAAATAATTTCCATCCTTAGAATACAGATAGTCTTTTGCTAATTTACGCCTTTTTAAAAGTATTAAGCAAATTACAATTGATTAGAAGGATGCAAGCAGGCACGATCAAACCCAGAAGAATCCAAAAAATCCGCGTGCGCATGCAAAAAGGCAAAAGTCAGTTCTTAGTCTTAGATGCGTTTTGGATTAACGTTTTCCACTTGTTTTTTCCTTCGATTGTTATTCCACACGCTTCCGCTGGAGTCTTACCGTCTAATGCCATGTGAGGTCTTACGAAATTGTGATAAAGTTGATACCCTGAGAGCATCGTTGTATCATTCTTTTTTAATCCTCTTATGGTCTTTTCTCTATCTCTAACTTCACCATTGAACCGTTCCATCTTGTTATTGTTCATATCTCCATTAAGTTTGATTGCATTAATATGCTCTGTTCGCGTCTCTTTTTTCTGTGTCCAGAACGCTTTTTTATAAGCGTCATGATAAGCTGGAAGACCATCAGTTATGAGAGTCTTTGGTTTTGTTCCAGTTGCTTTCTTCCCCATTTCAAAAAGCATCCGAGCATCATGCTTAAACTTGCTTTCTGCCACTTCTTGAGCTATCCAGAAACGGGTTTCATCATCTAAGAGAGCAAACACATATTTCATATCGCCTTTAATTTTAACGTATAATTCATCGGCTCTCCATGTTTCGCTAACGTTTGGCTTGAATTTCTCAACGTAATCTTTCATCAAGCGAACATACTTTTCAATCCAGTTATAGACCGTTTGATAAGAGACTTCAACACCTAACAGCTTAAGCGACTGCATTGTATTTCTTAGGGATTCACCGCTAAAATATAGTTGCATAGCCGATGTTATAGCTTGAGGGTTATGCTTCATTTTCTCAAAACCAATGTTCACAGTAAAAGTTTTGTTACAGTCTCCGCATAGAAAACGCTGAATATCTCCAGCTTTGTTGTGTCTAACTCCGAATTTCTTAACATTGGAAGAATGGCAGAAAATACAGTTCGAAATTGCTACTTCTTCAATAACTATGTTCTTGCTTACTTGCTCTCTCAGTTTGAGGCTATATTCAACAGCCCATATGTGTTTGCATTTTACTGCTCGAAAGCGATGGTCTGGGCATTCGCATCTCCATTCATTTTCAGATAAGCAAACGGCATATTCACCATTTCCGTTCTGAGAAAGAACTTTGTATGTATATTGGTCGATTCGACTGATTTGAGGTATGCTCGCTTTTGCGATTTCCATCCCTCTCAGTTTGCGACCATCATCTTTATTTGGAAAAAAGGTTATGTAAAGAAACATAACCTACCCCATTTTTTTATTTTAAGACCCATTCAATTTTAGCATAGACCACAACGAGAAATAGGTGTATGGTAATTTTTCTCGGTTTTAATCTGGATAGGTTGAACGTTCATTATCAATCCACTTCTTGAAGATACAAATAATACTCTCAGCGAAAAACATAAACTTTCTGCCATCAACCGATTTTTGACAGCCAAACCCAAAACTACCTCATCAACCGAAGACTTGAAAGAACCGCAAACCGTAATCGATATAAACTCAATATCCAAAGTATCTCGAAAGCAAAGAAAGCAATGCTTGGTCTCTTGGTTGGTGTTAAACGTCTTAAACATACTAATCGCCATCACCGTGCTAATTTTAGCCATAGTGTTAGATTTGGTTCTTGGCGACCCATCGCCGAATTATCCTGACAAGTGGGTTTTCAAGCTACACACAACCGTTCTAATGGGCAAATTCACTAAAAAAATCGAACCATACTTCAAAAACCCAGACCCAAAAATAGAAAAGCTCCTAGGCGTTCTCTTGGCGCTGACTGTAATTTGTGCTTTTGCGCTTCCAGTTTACTTTGGTTTATGGGCAATCTACACTTACATCAGCATCTTCGTTTACGCTTTCATCGGCATTATCCTATTAAAGATGACTATTTGTATTAAGCTTGAGACTGATTGGGCAAAAGCCGCAGCCAAAGCCATCCAAGCAAATGACCTTGATGAGGCAAAGAAGTACAGTCATTTCTCAAGAAGAGACTCCAAAAACCTAAATGGCTCACAAATCAGCAGCGCAGTCATCGAATCCATGGCTGAAAACCTAATCGACTTCAAACTTTCGCCTATGTTATCCTTTGCGTTGTTCGGCGTTACTGGTGCAATCGCTTTTCGAGCCATAAATACGCTTGATGGCATGGTTGGCTTCAAAGATAAAGAACACATAAACACAGGCTGGTTTAGCGCTAACCTAGATACAGTCGTCAACTACATACCGACAAGATTCACTGCACTGCTCATGATTGTGGCGGCAACAATTCTTGGCAAAGACGCAAAAAACGCTTGGAAAATCGCGTATAGAGATCATGCGAAAACGCCAAGCCGAAATCATGGTTGGCCAATGGCTGCTATGGCTGGTGCATTGCGGGTCCAGTTGGAGAAGCCGGGTCAGTACATTCTTGGGGATAGTTTGGAGACGCTGACTGGGGACAAGATTTTGGGTGCTTTGCGGATTAGGGATGTGACGATTGTTTTGTGGGCACTTATGTGTGTCGGCATCATTGTGGGTGTGCGGTTGTTCTTTTTGCCGTTTTAGTGCAAAGTTTTAATCGAAGCTTTATGGTATGTCTGGTTTAGAAGTGCACAGTTCACATGCGTGTTTGCTTGATTAATCCGCCGCGAATTCAGCCTAAAGCTTGGGGAAAACCAAACGTTTTTCCACCCATAGTCTTAGCGTCAGTCGCCGCTGTTTTGGAAAAGAAGCACAGTGCCTGCATCATTGATGCTCCAACGGAAGGCTGGAAAAACCTTGTGGAAATGGATGAAACCAAGTACCGTGTTGGTTTAAGTGCTCAAACCATTGCTGAACGTGTTAGGCAATGGAAACCTGACGTGGTTGTTATTGAAATTCCGTTTTCCGGTTGGTCAAAAACCGCGTTTGAAGTGGTCTACGCAGTAAAGGCTGTTAACAGAAAGATTGCTATTGTATTAATGGGTCAGCATCCTTCAGCTAGACCAGAAGCATGCCTTTTGGATTCTGATGTGGATTTTGTTGTTATCGGCGAACCAGAGAACACGATTTTTGAGTTGGTTGATGCGCTTGAGTCAGGGAAGCAAGATTTCACCACCATAGATGGTTTAGGCTTTAAGAAGAATGGGAAACCTGTTCTTACGGGTAAGCGCGCTATAATTGAGGATATGGATTCTTTGCCGTTTCCCGCTAGGCATTTACTCCCAATGAAACTTTATTATGAGGCTGTTAAGGAGAATCCGTTGCGCGGCGAAATAAGTAAGCCATGGACCATTATGACTACGAGCAGAGGCTGCCCATACAACTGTGTTTTCTGCACAACCTGTATCGTTTGGGGTAGAACCTGGCGCGCCAGAAGCCCAAAAAACGTGGTTGATGAGCTGGAGCATGTAGTGAAGACTTACGGGATTAAGCAGATCGATTTTTATGACGAGAACATGACGCTGGATAAAAAACGCATGGCTGATATTTGCGACTTAATCGTTGAGCGAGGCTTGCATGTTGAGTGGTTTACTCCTAATGGTGTTAGGGCAGACACGCTTGATGAACCACTTCTAAGAAAGATGAAGAGGTCTGGCTGTAAAAAGATTCGTGTTGCTCCTGAATCAGGAGTGCAACGGGTTGTGAACGATGTTATCGGCAAGAATTTAGATTTGAAGTGTGTCGAGCAAGCTGTTGTTATGTGCAAAAAAGTCGGCATAAAAGTTGGATGTTTCTTCGTTTTGGGGTTGATTGGGGAAACCAAAGCAGACATCGAAGAGACCATAAAGTTTGCGTATAAGCTTAGACGTTTAGGCGCTGATAACCTCATATTCAGCATTGCCATGCCACTTTACGGAACACCATTATACGAACAGGCAAAACAAGGCGGTTTTCTAAGAGAAGGCTTCTGCGACTACGCACTCGCAGCAACAGAGCCATTAATTGAGACACCGGAGTTTTCAGCGGACGATTTGCGTGAGTTGTGTGCAAGAGCTAATTTGGTTAATCCAACTTTTACAAGGTACAAAATTTTAAGGGCAATTCGAAATCCGAAGAAAACTATCAAGATATTGCTCAAAATGAAATAAGCAATGGAAAATCAATGGGTAACTTTGAGCTGAGGATAGTTAAACTAACGAGCAAAAAACGTTGTAAGAAAAAATTATTTTAACTAAGTAAGCGTTATGGTTAAGTGGTGACATTTGCGGTGAAGAAACAAGTTCTGAGCCTATTTTTCATCGCTGTAATGGTTTGTGGATTGGCGTCAGCTGGTAATGCGCACTGTGCTTCTGATACTTCAAGCGTCTCTTCAGCATCTAACGTTTCTTCAACTGTATGGTCGATAGCATGGAACCGTACCTATACAGCAAGCGATTTACTTGAAGTAGACTCAGTCATTCAAACTGTTGATGGTGGATTTCTTTTGGGAGGCACAGCTTCCACTTCGCATGGTGCACCAACCGAAATTGAGCTTGTCAAAGTTGATTCTTCAGGTAACCTGCAGTGGAATAAAACTTACGATGCCGTAGGAAACCCCTACAGCAAATGGCTTATTCAAACAAGTGACGGCGCGTATGCATTAGCTGGTGAATATGCGGGCGGTTTCTGGCTTGCCAAAATCGACGATGCAGGCAACATGCAGTGGAATCAAACCTACAGCGGAGCAGGATTAAGCTGGGCGACGTCTCTAACCGAAACTAGTGATGGAGGCTATGCGTTGACAGGTCAAACGAACTTTTCATCCGCCGACACCAGCGGCGTTGTTTCAAGCAATATTTGGCTTGTAAAAACCGACGCGTTAGGAAATGAACAGTGGAATAAAACTTTGGGAGAAGGAGCAGTGAATTCAATTATCCAGACAAATGATGACGGGTATGCTTTGGCAGGATCCGTCAATAACCCACCCGACTACCTGCTTATAAAAACTAATTCTACTGGAGATTATCAGTGGAGCAGGACTTACGGAAACCAAGATGACGACGTCTGCTATTCTGTCGTCCCGACCATTGACGGCGGTTATGCTTTGGGAGGTTGGATGTGGTTGCGCAGTAATGGCGGTGGACCAAATATTGCCATTGTTAAGACTGATGCTTTGGGCAACGCGCAATGGACAAATTACTACGGTGAAGGTGAAGCTAGGTTTATGACACAAACAAGTGATGGAGGCTTCGCAATAGCTGGCATTAAACTTGTCAAAGCAGACGCTGCAGGTAACGAGCAATGGGAGGTAAGCTTTGGAGAAAGCAACACTACTAATTATGAAGCTTACTCCGTTATTCAAACGCAAGATGGTGGTTATGCAATCGCTGGAGCAAGTTATGCAACCGCAGGAAATCCTATTACCTATGCTTGGCTGGCTAAAATTAGTTCAACCTTGTCTACGCCAAGTCCCACACCAAGTAACTCGCCAACCCCCTCAATTCCAGAAGCCTCGTCATGGATGATGCTCGTTTTGTTCACAGCGGCTACGGCGTTATTTGTGACCATCAGAAAGAGAAACCGCATTTTTGAGATTTAAGGTGCCATTTGAGATTGTTTTGCTGTCTCTCGCAAGTTTTATAATAATGTTCTCGTTTCTTAATGAGACATGAAAAGGGCTTCCGAAAGAAAAATTCTTGTCGCCAAAGTTGCTGGTGAACTGTTATTCTTGTACGGTTTGCTTGCATGGCTCGACGGCGTAGTGATACAAATTGTTAATCCAATGTGGCTGGCAGATCCTGTGTCACATCTTTTTCCCTGGATGAGAACAGACACCTTCACTATCTTATCCTTCATTGCAAGCGCCATTGGATTCTTCATATGGAGAATAGCCGTTGAACTGATCAAGTTCGAACAAAACAAAGCAACTAGTTGATTATTGCGGTAACTGTTTCCGTCCTGAAAATCTTTTTTTGTACTTAGTAAGAGAGACTTAGCTGGTATGGTTGAGCTTTCGGTTAATTGATTTTTGTTTTAATGCCTGGCTTTTTGGTGGTAAGCTAGTAGTCCTAAGCCAAAACCAGCCGCCAAAATCACTGAAGAGCCAATTGGGTGTTGTCGAACAGCTAATATGGCTACCCTTCCTCTTATTCACTGATAAATAAAGAAAACTCTTTAACGTCACGAAATTTCCACCGACCGACCATCTTTTCCAGCCTAACAGAAATTAGACGAGCCAGTGACGTTTACGCGAAATGGGACCGGATATTGCTGACCATCCATTTTTGCCAAAGAATGAGAGACTTTATACCTTCGATAATCTCAGAGACCCTTCTTCGGTTTTCGCCCACATTGAATAGTCTGAAGCCTAATATTCTTCCTGTGATCCGGGTGGAGGAGGCGGAGGAGGTGGAGGTAGATTGCGACGTTTTCTTAGAAAAGCTAAAGCCGTAGCGGCAACCGCAACAATCACCACTGCGCCTACAATAGCCAAAATGAATCCTGATGAACCAGAAGACTGCGCTGAAGGCGAAACAGTAGGAGAAGAAGTAGGCGTTGCCGAAGGTGACGGGGAAGGTGTGGGTGACGCAGAAATCGTCAGCGGCTCGGATTGAATCAGTAAAGAATAACTTGTTATTTCACTTGATAACTGAACTGTATTATCCGTGGGCGTTGCCGTAAACGGCACAGAATCACCAGGCGCAAGCGAACCAGATAAGTAGTCTAGGTAATTCGTGTAATTCAAACCTACAACCGTTCCGGATGTACTATAAAACGTCGTAATAACCCAAACATTCTCGGCTGTCTCGTCGCCAGTGTTCTGAACGGTTCCATTAACAGTGAACGTGCCAGTACTGTCAACTTGAGAAGTGCTAGCCAGAATATTCAAACCTGAATATTGAGTCGCATTAGTATCACTAACGTCAGCTACTTCAACCGTAACATTGCTGATTGAAGGAAACGCTTGCGCAAACAGTAACGATTTAGAACTTGTTAAATTGAGTGCATATTTAGTTTTCAGAGTAATTAGAATGTCACAAAAAGAGAAGAACCACACTATTAATTCACGCTCTTGGAATGTGCTTGTTTCTCACGAATTGGAAGACTTCTGTATTCGTGCAAATGCTTGGAACGCTACTACGGTTGCTTTGCCCGAAGTTATGGATGCGAAGGGTGGTTAGCATTTTGATGGCGGTGGTTTTTCCTGCGCCGTTGGGGCTTAGGAAACCGAACAGTTCCCCTTCGTCCACGGAAAAGGAAATGCCCTCAACGGCTTTGACGGTATTTTGTGGTTTTAGTGAGGTTTTGTGCCTCAATAATTTTGGTTTTCATATGCATGCCTGAAAAAGCAGGAGCGTATGGAACGTAAATAGTCAGTTCACTACGAGTAATCGCAACTGGTACTCACAATATGTTATCAAGAAAACAAAAAAGGATGCTTGCTTTAAATAAAGAGCTTTAAACAAAAGATGAAAAAAGATAATTTTTGCTATTTATGCCGGGTTTTCTTTCCGCCTTTCTTCTGTTTCCTGTAAAAGACTACGACCGCGACGACGGCAACTATCACGACAACGATGGCTATGATGAGAGGTACAAGCAATGGCGCCGCGGAAACTGTCCAGAGGTTCGTGCCAGTTAAGGTCCAGGTAATTGAGGCAGTATAGTCTGGGAATTGGATTAAATCGTTCCTTTCTACGAGGACACCTGTGGTTTTATCAATGTATAATGTTGTGGTTTCGGTGCCGGTGTTGTTGTTGACGTCCGTAATGGGGGAGCCGCTTGTGACGATGTTTGTGCCTCTTTTGCCGCTTGGATAATCGCGAGTTATTGTTTGGGTGATAGTAAGTGTGCCATTGCCAGAAGGATACAGCAGATCATTTACGGCGAGGTTAGCGTCAAAGAAGCCTTGGAAAGCCGGGTATCCTTGTATATACTCAAAAAGTACTCCAGAATCCACATTTGATAGAGAAGGTGCGGTTAGGACTGTGCCGTTAGTGAAAGCCCAATTATTCATAACAGTAACGTTGGAGTCTTGAACAGTTTCTACAGTAACGTTGTAATATAAAGTGCTGTTATACATTAACAGCTCAGTTGGTATCGTGAGACTGTCATTTGTGGTGCTCCAGTGGGTAGTTATGGAGTAAACGAAATAATCGCCCAGCTTAACTCCAGGCACCCCACTTGTGGTTTGTGCTAAAGCTTGTCCAGCTAAGCCAAAACCTAAGATGACTAATAGGGAAAAAGTTACTGCTAATTTTCTATTCATGGAAATCATACCTAATGTGTAGCCATGGTTTTTATGGTTTTGCCCAAAACAGTTAATTGATGACAAAGTGAACATTTAACTTGTTATTCGAAAACTTGAACTAAAAAAGGAAAAGAGGATGAGTGACATCAGAGCATTTATAGTTTGCTCTCCGGAAATTGCTTATGAGAAAAGCTATTTAAAGGCTAATATTATTGCTGAGAACATGAAGAGTCCTACAGAGCCTTATAAAATTTGATCGCTCTGTCAGTTTAATTTTGAGAATTTTGTGTTTGATTTAAATAAAAGAAAAGGGGGAAATTAGTTTTTTTTCCTTGTGCGTGTTTATGGTTTTTTCCTGAGCATCAATAGAGCTAGTACAATAGCTACTATGATGATTAAAACGAATAGGCCAGCGATTGCAGGAACAAAGTACATGTTAGCGACTGATGTCGGAGTAGCTGTAGGTGCGGCAGTAGCTGCAGGTGGAGCGGCGTAGGTAAAGGAAGTTTCCGCTGATGAGCTGTAGTACGAGTTGGATCCGCTGAATGTTGCAGTGATTGTGTATACTCCAGGTAGGGTGGGAGTGAACTTGTATGCGTAGTGTCCTGTTATGTCGCTTGTGGTAGTGCCCATTGGATAGGTGTTGCCGTTCGGGTCAGTGTACGTCAACGTTACTGGAACGCCTGTTGCGTTCATAGGTTCTGGCTGCTGCATGTATAGGTAGGCCATCCAAGCGCTCATGCTGGCGTCAGCAATTGCTGGAGTACCAGCCGCAGGGATACCTAAGCAAGTGTTGCCTGGCGATTGATCAGTGACGGTTCCCTGTATGGTCATGATGTTTCCATCGCCGGGGGTAGCTGAGACTGTGGTGGCTGATCGGCCTGCGCCGTAGCAGTATACTGATGCGTCATAGCAGTTATAGGCGACCAGGACGCCGTCTGCAACTTCGACTGGGTCATAGGTGTAGAAGCCTAGTTCTTTCCAGATTAGGTTGCCGTTGGTAGCGTTAACGCAGTAGATGCTTGCTCCTTTGAACAGCGGCGGGTTATAGGCGTGCCCTGAGACCACGAATATTTCACCGTCAGCACTAGTTGGCGGTGGGTTATTCAGAGGCCAGCTTCCGTAAGCAGTTTCTATTCCACTGTTTCCAGCATAGAAACTCCACGCTTCTTTGCCATTTGTAAGGTTAAATGCGTGCAGGTATCCGCCGAAGTCTAGACCTAAGAGGTAACCGTAGGCAATGCTAGCTTGCCAAGAGTACATGCCAAAGGCTGCTGTGTAGGGTGTTGTTGGACCCCAGAGTAGAGCGCCTGTTGTTAAGCTGTAGGCGGTCCAGGTTTCTGCGCTTTCATCGAATTCAGTGTAGAGTGTGGAGTCTGCTGGGCCCATTAGAGCCCAGTCTGTAGCTCCCGCCGCGGTGGTGCGGTTTACTGCCCACAATTGGTCGCCGTTTTGTGCGCTGTAGGCAACTTCCCATTGCCAGTTTTGCCCTGTAACGATGCTTCCTGAAGTGCATAATATAGCGTTAGGAGTAACTGCTGAGATTCCTATTTGGCCCCCAGGGCCTACATAGTTTGTGTCTACGGTGTTGTTCCATTGTACGCCGTATATCCAGTTCATGTCTGTGTCGGTCATTGGTCTCCACGTCCAAGCATTACCGCCCATCATTACGTTCTGGTAGTGCATAATGTCTAGTGTTGAATTCCACATAGCTATCCAGCCACTTGCTCCAAGTACGTAGGTTATCAGTTCTCCGCTAGGACCGAATTCCATTGTGCCAGTACCGAAGCCCGTTAAGCCGCTAACGACGTTTGAAATGTTGAATAATTCTGCGCCAGTCCATGGGTCATAGGCAGTGTACGCTGCACCAGGAGCTGCGAACATTTGAGTAGCAGCCCCACCCCATAGGTAGGGAATTATACCGTATTGGTTAGGGCTATTAAAGTCGAGTTCTTCACCGAAGGCTATTGCGCTGCTGATATGCCAATTGACTGCACCGGTACGGAGGTTTATGCTTTCGGCACCTCCGGCGCCTGCATTGTCACTGTCTGGTAGATTGAAGATTAGGTTTCCGTCCATGATTATGGGACTATTGAATTTAGCTTCGTATGCAATGCCAGTGTAGTAGTTCCAGGTTGCGTCGGTCGATTCCGTTGGGGCTCCAGCAACACCACCAGCCGCTACAGGATAAGTCCATAGTAAATGCGCGCTGCTTGGTGCTGTGGTATAGGGGTTGTATCTGTTGCCGAGACCGTTGTAGCCGCTCATCAGCCAGTCGCCTGCAATTGATTGCCAGTTGCTGTTCATGGCGTTAATGGGGAACTGCCAGTAACCAGTCGGAAGCGGAGTCGTCGGATAAGGCAGTATTGGGCTTTGCTGTACACTAAGTGTTACTACCGAGCTTGTGCTTGGCTCATAATAATTCCCGATGTCTTGAAAATTCATGCTTCCATATGGACCCGGTCCGAAAGGTGGGTTCGCGCCAGCTAGTATTTGTCCAGGGAAGGTAAATACGAAAGTGTAATTTCCAACTGTTGTGGGTGTATAACTGAAGTCAGTAGCGCCTACATCGCTGCTAGAGTATGGCCCATAGGTTGAAGTAGTTCCGGCGGGTGTTGTGACTTTTACGGTCATGTTTTGCCATCTGTCGCCGAATTGTTCGTATGCTGTCGGCGGAACCAAATTAAGCCATATTGTAACCTCTACTGCCTGATTAACACCTGTTGGACTAGGTGAGATGTTAAGGTAGGCGTAGGTCGGAACATCCACTCCGGAGGTTGCCTTAGCTAAAGGTACAAAGACGAACGCTGAAGAAGCAGCCATAAGCAGGATTAAAGCGATTGCACAAAGAGTTATGCTTTTTGGTTTTTGCATTTGTATTTTTCTCTCCTTATTTTTATATAACAGTGATGCTATGGTTGGTTGAGTTTAAAACAGTTGGTGGATGGTGTCCCCAACAACAGTTAGGAGGGGTGTAAGCGGTAATAGACCAAATTTTATAAAAGGCGAATGATATGCTTTATCGGGCATGCAGGAGAACGGTGTGTAATGCTTCAGGATGAAGAAATTCAGATCCTAAACAGGGCTGGATTGACTGTACTGCAGGCTAAAATCTACCTTGCGTTGGTTAATACGGGGAAGGCAACTATAAAAGCTATCTCGGAAATGGCGAGTACTGACCGTTCAGATACTTACCGGACGATTTTGAACTTGCAAAAGTTGGGTTTAGTTCAGAAGATAATTGAGGCGCCGAATGTTTATGAGGGGGTCTCATTGCAGGAAGGGGTTTCGCTTCTTCTGAAAAATAAGTCTAACGAGTATCATGAAATTGAAGAAAAAACGAGGGAGATGCTTCAAAAATTCAAAGCGGAAAAAAAGGAAAACATGCCTCAAGAAGAGTTCAAGTTCATCATGATTTCAGAAAAATCGGCACATGCCCGCAGAATTGAGCAAGCCATCAATGCAGCGCAGAAGAAGGTTGACACAATTATGGAGTTTAGAGGCAACGACGAACCCAGCATTAGAGATCTTCCGGTGATGCATCAGAGTGCCATCCGGAGAGGGGTAAAGATTCAGCTGCTCTCAAACAAGCCCCGAACCAACAGGAAGGAGCTGGAGCGAAGTGTGACGCCTTTGCCAGAAAATCGCCTGTACGAAGTTAGGTATGTGCATGCTCCTTTGCCGGTTATGTTTTGTGTGATTGATGAGCGGGAAGTGTTTTTTGCCACTGACCCCAAACCGGATCTGAACGCTACGGGCGCGTTATGGACGAATAACCATAACTTAGTTGCGATATCTAACGGCTATTTTGAGTTACTCTGGCACAAGGCAACGCGCGAGTGAAAAAACAGATTTTGCGAGCTACATAGGCGGCGGAGGAGGCGGAATCGGTGGCGGACTTGGATAATTGGCTGCTTTGGCTTTAGGGCGTCTTGTCAACACAATCGTTAAAGCAGCTATAATCACGATGGCAACAACCGCTGTGACTATCGCGTAAAGGTCGCTCAAGGGTAGACCAGTCGAAGTGGAAGCGGACGATGAAGGCGAGGGAGAAGCAACAGGAGAGGATGAAGGCTGCGTAGTAGGCTGCGTAGTAGTTTGCGTAGTAGTTTGCGTAGTAGTTGCCTCTGGTGGAATTACAGGATAGAGGGCATATGTCGCGATTTCAGCTGTTATCGCTGTCGTTGGACTAAGTGGGCTCACTGAGAAGTCTATGGCGTTGTTTGGAGCTAATTGTTGATTAGTGTCAGTATATCCTATGGCGATGACTTGCCCTGCAGAGTTATAGAATGAGGCTGCAACCATAACGTCCGAGGGGTACAGGTTGCCCTTGTTTGTTACGACGCCAGTGACGGTGTAGTTGCCTGATATTATGCTTGACTGGTCACTTGTTATGTAGAGTCCGTTATTTTGTTGGGTGCCGTTCGTGGAGAGGACATAGGTATTGAGTGTTACGTTTACGCCAAGAGGAACCCAACTGAGGTCACCAGTGGTGCTTGTGTCGCCGTAGAAAGCCATGCCGAAGGGTGCTGTAGCATTGGGTGAAATATAGTTAGCGTATATGTATGAGAAGTCAGGAGCGGCGGCGATTTCCGAGGCGTTTGATGTGCATTGTATTGTTCCACTTATCGTCGCATCAGTTATTGTATCTGATCCAACGTTCTGCACTTCACCCACCACTACATAATAGCCGGTGGCAGGGTCAGTGTACCCATTGTAGCTTTTGACCTGCAGAATGTTTGTTTGGCCAAAAGCTCCAGAAGAGAACACAAAAAACAAAGATGCAACGCACAGGAAAACCAGAAGGAAAGTTATGATCTTTTTCATTTTATTCATATCCCATTTTTATCCTTTCTAAGTGCCTCTGAGAGAGTACAATAGAAGTATTAAATACTTTTTCAAAATTCACCCTAAATCCAAACGCAAACCAAAAACCAAAAACAAGTTTGAAAGCGACCTATTAAAGTGAGCTTAAAAGTTATGAGCTGCCTGCTTAGCTTCGGTTTTAACTTTGCGACTTCGCATTCCAAAAAGGGTCTAAGTCGATGCCTATCTTTTCATTGGTGATTAGGGTTTGGATTAGAGTTGGGCAGATAACTGTTCTAAGGCGAGTTGAAAGCGAACACGGACAGAATGAATGCTGTAGTTATCCCCGCGGTGAATATCGCACCATGGCGGTTTGTTGCCAAAGGATGCTTAGTGCCTATTGAGAGGGTTACAGCATAGACACCTAAGAGTAGTAGGACCAACTTCAGTTTGCCTTCGGTGGCTTTTCTGGCGCGCCAACTCGTTGAGGCTATATGAGAAAGTCGCTTGCGACTCCTCGCAGAACCTGAACTCTCCTACGCAGATGCCAGTCTCTAATCCATTCAATATAGCGAAAACAAGAACTTCTAAGACTTGAGCTGCCCACAGCCATGGTTTCCGCGCCTTTGGAACCCGACAGAAACAACATCCTCGTTGACGAAAAAACCTCTCACCTCACAGGCGACCATAACAAAACAAAATCCAGAAACACCTTAAATTATGCGCACCCTTAATTCTGTAATGGCAATCAATTTTACGTCAAATTATCATTCAATTTCGATTTAGCCATTTTTCGTAGGCACGCAAAATTGCGACTTAGTGCTTGGAATAAACCACTTTTCCGTCTATGATTGTCATCTCTATGTTAATGTCTTTAACTTTATTTGTTGAAATCAAAAGCGGGTCTTTATTTAGAATTGTGAAGTCTGCTAGCTTGCCACCTTCAATTGATCCCTTGATGTTTTCTTCACCAGACGAGTAGGCTGCATCAACTGTGTACATGCGCAAGGCTTCCTCAACGCTTAAGCGCTGTTCAGGAAAATTCTCTCTCAGCAAAGCTTCTTGCATACCAAGCATAGGGCTCAAAGGCTCCATAGGACAGTCTGAACCGCCAACAACCTTCACGCCCTCTTTGAGCAGAGTTTTGAGCGGATGAAGCCACTTAGCTCTTTCAATACCAAGGCGCTCTGTGGCTGACCAAACAGCAAATTCTGTAGCAATAACTTTAGGCTGAACCGAAACCACGACTTTTTGAGCTCTCAAGCGCTTGACTAATTCTTTGTTTAGAACCGCGGCTTGCTCTATGCGAAAGCGAATACGTTTACCTGCCGCTTGTTTTGAAGTCTGTTCAATTACCGTCAATGCGGCATCCACAGCCTTATCGCCCATGGCATGTATAACTGGCTGAAGACCCCCCGCTAAAACCTGCGCCACAGAAGCCGCCAATTCCTGCTCAGTGCAGAGCATTTTGCCGTTGTTATTTGGTTCATCACTGTAGGGCTGCAACAATGCCGCTGTTTTAGAATCTAAATACCCGTCCGTAGCAATTACAGCGCCGCCAACATGCAACATTAAAATGTCAGTTGACAGGAAACCCACAGCTTCTTTTAAGAGCGTGTCGGGAACTATCACGTTAACCCTGATAGGAAGTTTTCCCTCTGCATGAAGTCTCTGAATTATCGGAAGCTCGTTCTCCGAGAGCACTATCCAGTGCACGCTGGTTACTCCAGCTTCAGCGATTTTTTGGCAAGCTAGCGACGTTGCCTCCGAAAGTTCATCGGCGGTTGGTTGAGGAACTACTTGCCAAACTATGCTGGTGGCGCTGTCCCGTAAAATGCCCGTAAGCTCACCCGTCTGCGAGTTTTTATCAATGGTTCCACCTGAAGGCACATCGGTTTGCCGTGTCACGCCAGCTGAAGATAAGGCTTTGCTGTTTACAGCGCATATCATTGCTGCTTCATGGTATAGAATTACGGGGTTGTCGGGTGCGGCCTCGTTTAAGTCCGAGAGGTGGGGTAGCCGTTTTTCTTTGAAGCGGTTATGGTTCCAGCCGCGACCGATTATCCATTTCCCAGCAGGCGTTTGCTTTGCCTTCTCGTTTAGGAGGCTTTGCAGTTCCTTGATTGATTCTGCGCTGGTTAAGTCAAGCCATAACAGGCATCTGCCAAAGTCTGCCACATGTATGTGAGTGTCAATTAAGCCGGGAACCACTGTTTTTCCGTCTAGGCTGATGACTTTTGTGCTCTTGCCGATTAACTGGTTTATCTCTTGGTTTGTGCCTACTTTGACGATTTTGTTTTTTCTTATTGCCACTGCTTGAGCAACAGGCTGACGTGGGTTCATGGTCCTAACGTTTGCGTTAATGAATGCTAAATCTGCTGACAAATTGCCACTTTATCCTACATGAAACCAACTATTCTGTATTTTTCGCTTCCTCGAAAATTATTTCAAGTCTATTCTCGTCAAAAGTTATTTTGAAATGCTTAAAGATGTCGGTTCTGCCTAGTAATCTTGGAACTTCATCAGAGTCAGCAAACGAAACAATGACACCCAAAGTTGTCTCTCCTATTTTGATTTTAACCTTGTGTATGTAAGTAGGTATCAGCGTTTTCGCTATCCCCATCACAGGATGATATTCACCTTTGTACAAGTCCAAACCTATGAGTTTGGCGTCTGATTTTCTGAAAAGGGAAAGATCTGCGCCCGAATCAACGTAAACTCTGAAGGCGTACCACTCATCTTTTGTTGATTGCAGAAAGACTCGTGCTGTTGGACGGTTGATTACGCCCTTTTTTGTTGGTTCAGGTGTATATTTGAAACTATAGCGCTTCAAAGGATTAGTTCATCCGCTGATTCTATGTAATAAATTTCGATGTCTGCAGGCTTTAACTCAGGATACTTTTTTAGGGCTCTCCGTAGTGCTTCCTCTGAAGTTTCTCCATCTGCTATTATTTTGTTCTTGTATAAGGCTACATCTTTTCCTCGGTATTTTTTGTATTCTTCAGCGCTTATCTCAGGAGCTTGTATCGATTTTTCAGTCATTGCTACACCGAAAATAAATGATGCTCTAACAAGTTATTAAGTTTACGACACACGTATCTGCAAAACACATAATAGTTGGCTTAACCGTTTTCCATTATTAAAGTCGGGGAAGCGACGTGAAAGCTCACGTAGTACTTGCAAATCCACCTTATCCAGAGGATGTGCCGCAAGCCGTCTTTATCCCTCTTGGCATCAGCTACTTGGTAGCAGTGCTTGAGGAAAAGGGGTATGAGGTGGATGTGGTTGATTGCCAGGTTTCCAGACCAAGCCAAAAAGAACTGGAAGACAAGTTTAGAAGTCTTAACCCCGACATAATCGGCGTAACATCCGCCACTGTAACTTACTTGCCTGCGCTTCAAATTTTGAAAGCCGCCAAAACGGCTCTGCCAAACTGCTTAACCATGATTGGTGGTCCACACGTTACGGTTATGGATGAGCGAACCTTCACTGAAAGCGCAGACGTAGATATCGTGGTGCGAGGCGAAGGGGAACAAACCATGCTGGAGCTTACCGCTTTAGTGTCCAATGGCAACCTGAAAAGCCTCAGCGAAGTGGCAGGCATAACTTTTAAAAAGAACGGTCAAATTTTCCGCACCCCTGACAGACCTTTCATAGAAGATATCGATTCATTTCCTTATCCAGCCCATAAGCACTTTGATGTAACCAGATACAAAATTTCTGGAGTAACCTACATGCCAATAATAACCAGCAGAGGATGCCCCTTCAACTGCGCCTTCTGCTTGGCATCTAAGATGTGTGGAAAAGGCTTCAGGACGAGAAGCCCAAGCAAAGTTGTAGACGAGCTTGAGTGGCTAAGGGACACTTTTGGAGCAGGAGCCTTCGCCTTCTATGATGACACATTCACTTTTGACGTAAAACGGGCAATCGCAATATGCGACGAAATGAAAACCAGAAAATTTGAGCTTCCATGGGACTGCCGAACAAGAGTAGACAAAGTATCCAAAGAACTTTTAACTAAACTCAGGAGCACAAACTGCCAACTCATCCACTTCGGCGTTGAATCGGGTAGCCAACAGATGCTAAACATTATGCGGAAAGGCACCACTGTTGAGCAGAATGCAAGAGCCATAAAAATGGCTAAAGATTCAGGGATACTGGTCGCCATTTCCCTTGTCATCGGTTACCCAGGCGAAACGCCGAAGATGCTTCAGCAAACAATAGACTTTATCCACAAAACAAAGCCTGACTACGTTTACATGTGCGAGGCAGTTCCTTACCCAGGCACCGAACTCTACAACTACATCAAAGAATTAGGTTTACCAATGTCTGAAGACTGGAACCAATACCACGAGCAAACGCAAGTTTTCAATAACATTCTCTTGCCGCTTGAAAAGTTAGAGGAAACCAAAAAAGCACTCTACGACAGCTTCTTTACCCCAACATACTACCTGCGAAAGAAACTCAGAGGAGACTTCCACAGCCAAATCATGGCGCGCATGGCACTAAACCATCTTGTATGGAAATACAGGTTCTCAAGATGGGCATTCAGACAGCTAGTTAAAGTTAGACACACAAAAAAGAGTCCGGGCGGACACAGTACTCCAAGCAAAGACCAGCAAGATTAAGCTGATAGTGATTGAATACTTAGCTTGCTAAAGCGCCCGTTGATTTTTTGCCCCTTTTTCTGATTACATAGCCGAGCACAGCAACTACAACAACCACAACTATGGCTATAGCGGCGACGAATGCCAGCAAGCCAGGTGCTAACGTGACGTTGTGTGATGGGGTTGAAGTTGAAGTTTGGTTAGTGATGTCATTTGAGAAGCAGTAAACGTTCCAATCGTTACATCCCACATATAACATTCCGTTGGCTATGGTTGGTGAAGACCAGCTACTGGAAGGTGTGGTGTAGGCTGCGATTTTTGCGCCGTTATTATTTGCGTTAAGTATGTATACGTCACGTTGGCTAGTTACATCGTAGATTTTGCCGTCGGCGTATGTGGGTGAAATATATAACTCGTCCCCGGTGAAGAAGCTCCAAAAGGCGTGACCATTCGTTGCATTAAGACACGCTATGTTGAATTTGTCGATGATGAAAAGTTCACCGTTAACATAAATTGGTGAACAGTAAATATACTCGTTTGCAGCTGGATCCGTGTATGTCCAAATAATGTCACCTGTAGTCGCGTTTATACTGTAATAATTCCTCACGTTGGAGGATGCAAAAACCATGCCATCTGCGACCGATGGAGAACCCAACATCTCATCGCCCCCTGTGAATACAGATACATAGGGAAGTGGTAGTTTCCAAATCACAGCCCCAGTGTTGGCGTCAAGTTTGTAAAGAGCGCCTGCCGTCGGTTCTTCTGAAGTGAAGTAGACGGCGCCATCAGAAACGGCTGGAGAACATTCGATTGGCCCATTGGTTTTAGCCTGCCAGACGATGTTGCCGTTGTTTGCGTCAAGAGCATACAAGTAGCCGTCCAATGACCCAATGTAAACTATGCCTCCAGACACAACTGGTGAAGATTTAAGCACTATGTCCCCAAACGTAAAAGGCAGGTCGCCGTTGACGAATGTTTGCCAGATGAGGGCACCCGTGTAAGCGTTGAGGCAATAAACGTATCCGTCATCGCCTCCCGTGTAAACTTTGCCATTTGCCACGGCAGGCGAAGATTCAACAGCGTCCCGAGTGGTGAAGTTCCAGATGAGACTGCCGTTCAACGCTCCAATGGCATATATGTTCTTGTCCTCTGAACCAACATAGACTATTCCATCTGCCACGGTTGGCGAAGAGATAACTGCTCCGTTAGTTGTGAATTTCCAAGCCAAAGTGAGGTTTGAGGGACCTACTTGAGCGGTAGAGGAGTGCGCTGGATCGTTCCCCCACATAGGCCAATTACTAGCAGTAATTGAAGTTAGAATCGGCGTTGACGTTGGTGTAGGTACTGGAGTAGGTATTGGCGTTGAAATCGGTGTACCTGTTGGAGTTGGAGTGGCTGAAGGCGTTGGTATTTTCGTAGAGTTGGTCCCTATCGCCCACAATTGATTAAGCGAGGTATACTCGGCTCCTGAGATTGTGTCAACAGCCGTTGTAACGTCGCCTGGGATGAGGTATAAGGTGCCGTATGCCACAGCGACGGATTCTCTTGGAGCTAATGCTTCTATAGGAAGCTTCCAAATGGGCTTTCCAGTATAGGCGTTTAAACATGCAAACTGGGAGTGGCCGACCTGACCAAGGTATTGCGCGTTCTGCCCTGTTGTTGCATAGACCATGCCATCCGCAACTGTGGGATTTCCTGGAAAGACAAGTGGACCTGGCCCTTTGTATTTCCATACCAGATTGCCGGTTTCTATGTTGATAGCGTAAAGGTTTCCGTCTTTATTGAGTTCGTAAACCATTCCGTACGCTACTGCACAGCCTACGCAGAAGTATCCGTTCGTGTCTGGCGTGTATGTCCACAGGATTTGACCGTTTGTGGCATTGAAACAGTACATTGTATTGTCATCTGTTCCCCCTCTTAAGAATCTGCCATCATAATAGGAGCCACTGAAGATCATTGGTCCTTTTGTGGGGGTATCCCATAGGACTTTACCTGTCGTGGCGTTGAGCGCCATTTGTTGATTCAAGAAAGAGCCAGGGAACACCATGCCGCCGCCGTATGTTATTCCGGAACCATCGATGCCGCCGCCTGGAACATAGGTTGCCCAGGCTAATGTTGGCGGTATCGAAGGATCAGAAAAGCTCCAAGCATCAACGTAGGAACCGACTTTAGTGTAAAACATTTGCTCTTCTGGACTGTAGACATTGGCCATGAAAAGAGGACCTGTGTCAGCTGTGAACTGCGTGCTAGTCCATAGAATGTTTCCCGTTAGTGGGTCAAGACAGCTGCTTTCCACAACCATGTGTGAATCATCGATTTCGTACGCTATTGGCCAATTTCCAATCATTTGAATGGTTGTGTTCCAGACGATGTTTCCTGTTTGGTCAATTGCAACGACTGAATTGTTGGTGCAGACGAAAATCATTCCGTCAAATGCTGCAATATAGGGTTGTATTCCCGTTACATTAGCTTTCCAGAGTATGTTTGATGTGTCAGGGGCTGGTCCCGCTGAGAACCGTGAAGAAGATGAATCGCCTTGAAACTCCGGCCACTCGTACTGACTCAAATTGCCTTGAGTGGGAGTTGTATTAGCGTTAACTTGGGCACTTACAGAAGTAGAACCTGTCTGCAAAGTTGAAAGTGAAGCAAAAACTGATGAAACAAGCAATAGAGCCAAAATAACTATGACTTGGATTTTTTTGGGAATTGCCATTTACCCCCTAAATGTCTATTGTTAAATGAATTTTTGTTAAGAGGTTGATTCCTTGCCTCTCAATAACGTATGGGTTAACGAATAATGATTTATTCCACTATAAACCTTACGGAAACTATTTGCCTCCATATTTTGGTTACATATGAGCAAAAAAGTGCTAAGACGCCTTAAAAATGAAAATAAGAGAGTAGCGCACAATCTTTTTTAAGTTGAAAAGAAACCTTAAAGTAAATGATGAATCAGCGAAGAGAATTTGAGGGTGGATTTTACTTTGACGAATAAAGGTCCTTTACTTATGACTTCTTGGAGGGCAACAGGCGCCTGCAATGCCCGTTGCAGGTACTGCAATGTTGATGCTACAGGTAAGCATGCTCCAAGAGAAATGAGTACAATGGAGGCTCTGCGTTTAGTTGATGAAGTTCATAACTTTGGCGTAAGATGGTTTGGCATTAAAGGCGGCGAACCGTTAATGCGTGAAGATATTTTTGAAATTGTGGGTTACGCGAAGAGTCTTGGTCTCAATGTGTGCTTATTAACTAATGGATGCTTTGTTGATGGAAAAATTTACGATAACTTGGTTAAAAATGAAGTTTGGACTTCTGTAAGCATAGATGGACCAGAAGAAATCAATGATCAATTAAGAGGAAAAGGATCATACCAAAAGGCGCTGGTAGCTATTCAGAAGTTATCAAAAGGTAAAATCCTAAATGGTTTAGCAGCAGCAATTACAACTGTAAACTATAAGCATTTAGACCACGTTGCAGAGTTAGCTGAGCAATACCATGCTAACTTTGTCTGGTTTAATCATCTTGTTCCTAGCGGAAGAGCAAAAGAAACAATGGAGTTAACTCCGACGCCTGAGCAGTACGAGTGGACTCTAAACCACATATGGGACTTAACCCAAAAGTACGAGGGAAAATTTGAAATCCATGTACATTGCCCGCATTATGCACGTGTTGTAAAACAAAGAAACCCACCGAACTTTGACGAGTGGTATGAACATAAGTTTCATGGAAAATGCACCTATTTCGCTTTTGGCGGATACTTAAGTGTGACTGAAAATGGCGATTTAATACCATGCTTTTACACTGACCTTCAGCCTTCAGAACCGATGATGCTGGGAAACATAAGAGAAAAAAGCCTCTCTACAGCATGGAAAGAAATCCAAGAATCAAAATATTACAATAGCTTCCAAGATAGAAGCGTTCTGAAGGGTAAATGCGGAGTCTGCGAATACCGGGAACTATGCGGAGGCTGCAGAAACAGAGCGTATGCTTACACAGGAGACATTTATGAATCTGACCCAGCATGCGCGTATGTGCCGGAAAGCCTTCGCAAAAAATAGCACAGCTCTCATTTCTTTTTCGTTAGACGGCAAAAAGAAAATATCTTATAACCTGATAAGACCCAAACATAGATAAGAGTAAAAATGAAAGGAAAAGCGATTATTTGTCTTATCTTGATAGTGCTGTTTTTAGCATCAGGTGTTTTAGGAAGCGTTGCTTCCGAAGGAGACCAGCCGACTGTGGAGTGGCCTATGTTCCACCATGATCTGGCACATACAGGCTATTCAAATTCACCAGCGCCAGAAACTAACCAGACTTTGTGGGAATTTAACACTGGTGGTCAAGTGGGCTCACCCTCAGTGGTTGACGGTGTGGTGTACGTCGGCTCGTATGACCATAAGATTTATGCTTTTAACGCTTCTACGGGGGGAATAATATGGGATTCCCTTACCGGCGGCATAGTGATTTCTCGTCCCGCTGTGGTTGACGGCATAGTTTACGTAGGTTCAGAAGACCATAACCTTTATGCCTTTAACGCTGCTAATGGCGACCAATTGTGGAATTACTCAACAGGGTATTACGTAGATTCAGATCCAACTGTTAGCAATGGAATAGTTTACTTTGGTTCAGAGGACAAAAATGTTTACGCTTTGAACGCCACAACAGGAGAATACATGTGGAACTATACGACAGGCGGCAAAATCATGTTGTCTTCTGCTGTCGTGAGTGAAGGCATAGTCTACATAGGCTCATTAGACGACAAGATTTACGCTTTGAATGCTACAGATGGCGAACTCGTTTGGAGCTACGCAACAGGCGGCGAAATAGCTTCTTCCCCAACGGTTTTCAATGGCGTAGTTTACGTGGGTTCATCAGATGATAAGGTCTATGCCTTTGATGCTTCTAATGGTAATTTAATGTGGAACTTCACTACTGGTGGTGCTGTTTACTCTTCCCCAGATGTTTCTGATGGCTTAGTTTACATAGGATCATCAGACAACAGGGTTTACGCTTTGAATGCGTCTAACGGCAGATACATTTGGAACTACACAACGAACGGTGATGTAGCATCTTCTCCAACAGTTGCTAGCGGCGTTATTTACGTAGGGTCGGAGGATAACAAAGTTTATGCATTGAATGCTTCAAACGGCGAACTATTGTGGAACTACGCGACAGGTGATATGGTGATTTCTCGTCCTGCTGTGGCTCAAGGCGTGGTTTATGTGGGTTCGTGGGATGGTAAGCTTTATGCTTTAAACGCTACAGACGGCGGCTATATTTGGAGCTATGCAACTGGCGGTGAGATCGATTCGTCCCCGACTGTAGCAGCTGGTTTAGTATATGTAGGTTCTCATGATGGCGAAGTATATGCTTTGAATGCTTCCACGGGCATGATCGGTTTCAACGGGGAACTTCATAACAGCGTTGCATGGAGTTACGCTACTGGTGGCATGATTATGTTTTCTTCACCGGCGGTGGCTGATGGCGTAGTTTACGTAGGCTCATATGACAATAACGTTTATGCTTTAAATGCCACAACAGGCGCTTATATATGGAGTTACAAAACTGGTGGTCCAGTCGTTTCTTCTCCTGCAGTGTATAATGGCGTAGTTTACGTAGGCTCTGAGGACGATGATGTTTACGCTTTGAATGCCTCTACGGGCGCTGTTGTATGGAAGTACACTACCGGCGACATGATAATGGTGTCCTCTCCTGCTGTCTCCGATGGCAGAGTGTACATCGGCTCAAATGATCACAATGTTTATTCATTAAACGCTTCTAACGGATCTCTCATCTGGAAGTACACTACAAACGGTTATGTAGTTTCTTCTCCGGCTGTTTCAAATGGTATAGTCTATGTAGGTTCATATGACCACAAGATTTACGCTTTAAACGCTACAACAGGCTTTCTCGTTTGGGATTATATTACAGGCGGTAGTGTACCCTCGTCGCCTGCCGTAGCAAACGGCATAGTCTATGTAGGTTCAGGGGATAACAAGGTTTATGCTTTGGATGCATCCAACGGCAAGGTAATATGGAACTATACAACTGGGGGGGAGGTGGCTTCCTCGCCTGCTGTAGCAGATGGAATAGTCTATGTAGGGTCGCATGATGGCAAAGTTTATGCTTTAGATGCTATGACTGGCGCTTATATTTGGAGTTATGCAACTGGAGAAATGGTTGTTTCTTCGCCTGCCATAGCCGACAACGTAGTTTACATAGGCTCGTACAACCATATGCTCTATGCGTTTGGTTCTTCATCGAGCGAACAAACCTATTCTGTGTCATTTACAGCTTCAGGCTTGCCCGCTGATGCCATGTGGAAGGTAACCCTTAACTCGGAGACTCAGAGCGTTACTTCTAATTTAATCAGCTTCAATGTGCCAAACGGCATTTATGCATTCGCTATAACTCCGCCCGCTGGATATACAGTTTCACCAGCATCAGGGTCAATTACCGTTAATTCCATAAATGTAACGCAACAGGTGACTTTCACACCAGTCACTTCGACGCATCCGCCGATAGTTCTTATTGCGTTAACTATATCAGTAATCACTGTTGCAACTGTGGTAATAGCAAACGTACTCTATAAAAAGAAACATAAGCCATAGCTGTTATACCTAAACTCCGGTTCTGTTGATTCCGTTAAAGCGTTAATAGAAATCGATATAATTGCCCCATGTAGTTCTCTCCCTTTGTCCATGACGAATCAGATTTTTTGCATGCGTGCCAAGAAAGCTGGTTACCGAACGCGCATGGTTCTAAGCGTTAGTGTTGTCCATTTCTGGAAAATGTCCTTGAATAAAATTAATTCTCCATATGTTGAGTTTATTTCTAGAAAAAACACTATCAGGTTTATGCTTCTAAATTTTCCAACCTCTTGGCTTTTGAAGCGTACACTTGTTGAAGTTAGAATTTTTGTCGGCTGTTTCATAGCAAGAAACAAGGGCAAAAAAGGTATAGCGTCGATTAAGCCGAGAACTGGCAGAGAACTGCTAGTTAGGTTAAAAGTAAACTTTTATGGGTGGTTGCGTAACCTCATGAGTTTGCGTGAGATTATTGATAAACGCAGAAACAGAACAGCGAAACTTTTAGCAATAGAATAAACATTTACCATCTATCAATATGCCTTTGTTCAAGTCAACAAGAGATTTCAATTTAGACCTAACTTCCAGGCTTTGGTTAGCTTAGCTGCAAGTATGTCTAGGGCTTATTGGTCTGCAAATAATCGTCTATCTTGCTAATGTCTTTCCGTAAGCCATCCGCTATATGTCTCTAGCACATTTTTATCAGGCTTTTTTTAGGAAAACTTCTTTCAATCAGTGCCGCCTTTCTAACTCCGTATAATTGAAAATTTTTTGGGCACTGGAAAACAAGAAATACTATTTTTTAAATTCTTCAAATAACATCTGCAGCCCTTCTGTTAAATCTACACTCGCTCTAAAACCCAAGTTCTCTTTAGCCTTAGCGAGGTCGCCATAGCTGCTTCGTATGTCACCTAACCTTGCAGGTCCATACTTAACGTTTGGGTTTTTTCCAGTAACGGTCTTCAAAGTGGTAGCAAGCTGATTAATGCTTGTGGGCACGCCCGTGCAAACATTAAAAACCTCGCCTTTCAATCCTTCATGCTCCAAAGTCAAGATTACGGCTTTGATAATGTCACTCACATGTATGAAGTCTCGAGTCTGCTCTCCGTCACCATCAATGGTCAAGACTTCGCCCTTTATGATTTTTTGAAGAAACTTGGTGATAACACCACTGTACGGGTTGTTCTCGCTTCTTAGACCGTAAATATTGAAAAACCTCAATACAATTGTCTCAAGCCCAAAGCAACTTGCAAATGCACTGCAATACGCTTCGCCAGCAACCTTTGACGCGGCGTAAGGAGAAATCGGGTGGAGGGCAATATTTTCTTGAAGTGGTAAAGTCTTTGCATCGCCATAAACGGCTGTTGAAGAAGCAAAAACAAACTTTTTTACATTATGCTTGATAGCTGCATGAAGCATATTAAAGGTTCCATTTACGTTAACTTCATGATTTTGAATTGGATCCGCAACGGAAGCTGAGGTATCTATTAAGGCAGCAAGATGAATAACAGAATCAATCTTGTCAAAGACCTCGTTTGGAATGGTCTTATCCCGTATGTCTCCGCGCTGAAACACAAACTTTGGATGATCAAGAACATCGTCAAGGCTCTCCAACTTTCCAGTAGATAAATTATCCAACACAGTTACTGAGTGGCCTAATTCAAGAAGTCGTGGAACCAGATGCGAACCGATAAAACCTGCGCCGCCAGTAACAAGAACACTTCGAGTTTTGTTCATAATACTCCTTCAACCTTTAGGACTTAAAATTAATATTGCTTTCGTATTTTGTTTTCGACCTTTAAACGAACCATGTTTAGCCCTGTTCGTGGACGGGAGATCGCTTTTTACAAAGACACCTGAAGAATTTTTTCAACTTAATGTTGAGTAAATTTTTAGGAGTTTCTGAACAAGTACGGGAGCAGAATGTGTGGCATTTACATAGTTAAGTTGTTCCTTTATTCTGTTTTCCTTTTCATTTTGGTTGCTGAGAAGTCTCTGGATTATTTCTGCCGTTGCAGTAGGGTCTTTTAGCTCTTCCAAGGGGCATGAAGAAAAGAACTTCTTTGGAACGGATTGCACAACTGGACGCCCGCAAGCCATGGCTTCTATCGCTATAGTATCTAAATGTTCACGTCCAGTGGCGAAGCTCCCCAAAACTAAGTCACTTTCCCAGAACAGATCATTCATGTTGCCATGGGGAACTTTGCTAATAAAATCGATGTTCAGCTTAAGCTCTTTTGCTAGTTGCTTTGTTTTTTCCAGGTCTTTTCCTGCATTAAAACTCTTGACCTTTATCTTTTCTGGAACAAGAGATACCGCACGTAGCAATTTGTCTGTGCCTTTTACGTTAAAGTCGGGAACTGATGCCAAAAAAACGTGATATTCCGGTCTTTTTTCGGGCAGTGGCTTTGGATAAAAGATTTCAGGGTCAAAGGGTATGGGAAAGTACTCTGCAGTTTCGTTGTATTCTTTTGCAATGCTAAGAACAGTTGGCTGGGCTACAAGTATCTTATTGCAGCTCCTTAAATTATCTTTTACGATTCTGCCCCATTTTCTGCTTCGCAGCGTTTCGCGCAGGTCACTCCCATGCGCGTGGCCGACAAGAGGTTTCTTGCCCAAGTGTGAGGCAATATAGCAGTCCTGAAGCAGATAGTGGACATGGTACAAGTCACCCTTGGTCCGAAGAATCTTGTAGGCTATGCCGAAAGTTTTGTTCCAGAGTCCTCTTGTTCTCTTGATGTGCTGCTTTTCGAGGTCTGTTGGGAAATACTTAAGCAGAGTTTCTCCGACATAAGCGCAATCATTAATCATGACGACTTTCATCAGCACATCCAAACCATACCGGATCTCATTTAGGCACTTGTTTCTTTTAATGGTAACGATTTTCGCCTAGCTAAAGCGCGGGTTGTTTGCGTTATTCTTTTCTGGTCAGTCACATTCTTCTGAATATCGCCTGTTTTCTTCTCCAGCGCCTCTACCCTTTTAGCAATTTTACCGATTTCTTTTTGAGTGGCCTTATCTTTAACCTCTTCTTTCCGTTTCTCATTTGACTCTAAAATCAGCCGCAAAAACTCCGAGTCATAAGCCGCCAGCAGCAATTCAGTGTTCGGTATTAAACAGTGCCCGCCAATTACGCCTGGAAACATAACAGGCCTATCAAACCTTAAACGATGAGTATCCTCAAGAAAATCAACCGTTTCATCGAAATCAGCGCCAAAAGCCTTGGAAATGCGATGCATCTCTTGAAAACAAGCAATCATCCATGCACGGTATGTAGTCTCAAAAAGCTTAGCCAACTCGGTTTCCGTACAGCTTTTGAGAACCTTTACTTTTAGGCCTAGTTTCTCAAAGTGGGCACGAGCAGCCTGTGCCGCTGCCGCATTTGCGCCGCCAACATACTTAGTCCAACGCCTCATTTCCCACTTCATATGTTCAGCACTTTTATGCACACCACGAGACGGTGAATGGGCGACGAGGCACTTGCATCTTTCTGCTACTTTCATTGTGGTTCCTGGAGAAACAGTGCTGTCAATGATTGTGAGTTTTGGCTTAAACTCTTCAACGTAGCCAACGGTTATGTCTGCAAAGTTTTGTTGGTTACTGCATGGCAGGCAAATATGCATTGTGTCTATTTGGCCTGGAACATTTTTTCTGCTTTGACCTAGCTCTTGCATTTTTGTTTGATCCAAATCCAAACCGTAAACAGCAAAACTCTTTTTCTCATCATTCAACAACGCAAAAAGAGTATGTCCAATCTCGCCTAAACCTATAATCAGAACTGTCTCTTTAGTCAAGACACTTGCCTCCATCGTTGGAAAGTCAAGTTAAAGTTAAACTATTTAAATCTGGAGCTCAACAGAACAGTTTATGCTGAATCCAAAGAGAGGCACTGGCATAGTTACAGGCTCCAACGTAGAAATAGGCAAAAACGTCGCCATTTGGAATTATGTTGTAATAGGCGATAACACAAAAATCGGCGACGGAACCATCATTGGAAGCTTTTGTGATATAGGCAAAAACGTAGTTTTAGGCAAAAACTGCAACATACAAGCGCACGTAACCATCTCAAACGGCTGCATACTGGGCAATAACGTGTTTATCGCTCCCAACAGTTCACTTCTAAATGACAAGTATCCAAAGAGCTCTTTCATGACTCCACCAGTCATCAAAGACAACGTTGTAATCGGCGGAGGTGTCACAATATTACCTGATGTGACTGTAGGAGAGAAAGCTGTGATTGGCGGAGGAAGCGTCGTCACCAAAAACGTGCCTCCGAGAACAGTGGCAACCGGCGTTCCAGCAACTGTGGTAATGACGTTAGAAGAATATGAAGCAAAACGTGACGCGTTCATAGAAGCAAGGCGCAAGGTGAACAAATGAAAATATGGTATGACGCCTGCACCGGTAAGCATGTCAGGTATGGCACAGCTATTGCACAGCGCCTTAGGAAATCAGGGCACGAGTTTGTTTTTACAACCCGTGAGCACCCAGACACGTTACCTTTAGCGCAAATTCTTGGAGAAAAACCTATCGTCGTGGGCAAATACAACCCGTCAACGCTTTTCTCGAGGCTGGAAGAGAGCGCCGAACGAATAATAGAGTTTTCCAAGCTCTTCAAGGATGATCCTCCGGACATTGCCATAGCGCATCAATCGGTTGAGCTTTGCCGAGTCGCTTTTGGTTTAGGAATCCCAATAATTTTGACGGCTGATACACCTTACGCTACAGCAGTCAATAGGCTGACGATACCTTTTGCGCACACGGTTGTTGTGTCTGAGGCTTTGCCTAAGCGTTTTGTGAAGGAACATTGCGCCAAAAATATTGTCCAGTTCAAAGGGGTAGATGAGGTTGCCTGGATTAAGGATTTTAAGCCTTCAAAAATTGAGGGGTTAAAGAAACCCTTGATAGTTATTAGACAAATCGAAACAAAAGCAGCCTATGCAGGGAGAAAGCAAGATGTTGCACAGGTCCTTGCAGATAAACTTGCCAAGTTGGGGAATGTGCATTTTATCCAAAGATACAACGGCCAAGGCAAAACGTTCGGAGTTAAGGAAAGCTTTGTGGATTCAGCAAGGTTAGTAGCGAATGCTGATTTGGTCGTTAGTTATGGAGGAACTATTGCCAGGGAAGCAGCACTTCAAGGTGTTCCCAGCATAGCTATTTCTGATATGGCTAAAACTTACGTTAACACGTATCTGACTAAGAAAGGCTTTCCACTTTTTGCTACAACGGAGCGAGAAGTGCTTGGGTATGCGAAGAAGTATCTTGGCAAAAGATTCGATGTGCGAAGCGAGCTAGCAAAATTAGAGGATCCTGTTGATGTAATCGAAAAAGTTGTAGACAGTTTTAAGCAGCCGTAACTACGATTTTATCTCCAGTTTTCGCATGAAACTTTTCCGCCGCGTTACCTTGGTTTAGGGCTATCTCCACGAAACCATGGCTGCCAATTAGAGCAATAGGTTCTTTAGACTTTGCTTGAGCGTAGGTTTTACCGAACGTAAGTTTTAGCGAAATGTCAAGTAAATCTACGTTGACTTTTTCAGCATGGTTTTGGACCATGTCTTTTTCGTTTATGTTAGTTATTATGTTGCCGAAGCCGTCTATGTGCATGACTTCGCCGATTAGAGAGCGGTTTGCTCGTTTGACTTTGGTGAATTCAGGGCTGATTGGGTCTTTTATTTCTGTTCCAAATTCGGTTGGCTGTACTCCTTTGTCTAAGTGGGCTGCTGCTGGCGCAAAAATGTCTCTTCCGTGAAATGTGCTGGATATTTTGGGTAGCATTAAGTTGGGGTTTGTGAGCTGGTATACGTGTTCTATGCCTTGGTTTTGGGCAGCTAATATCAAAATGCCATTATCTGGTCCAACAAAAAAGCTCTTCTTAGTCTGTATTAATATGGCGCGTCTTTGTGTGCCAACTCCTGGGTCTACAACTGCCAAGTGAATGGTGCCTTGTGGAAAGTATTGTGTAGCCGACGCCAACATGAAAGCAGCCATTTGAATGTTAAATTTTTCAACTTCATGTGTTATGTCTACTAGCGTTGCTTTTGGGTTTATGGTTAAAATTACTCCTTTCATTTCTGCCACGTAAGGGTCTTTTAGCCCAAAGTCGCTAGTCAAAGTTATCATTTAATGGTTAACCGCCGTGAACGACTGGGACAAAGACGATTTCGTCTCCATCGTTTAATTTTGTTTCTAAACCGTTTAGAACGCTGATTTCTCTGCCATTAATGAGTATCAGCGCGTTTGATCTTGAATCGTCGAGTTGTTGGTCGCTGAGGGTTTTTTCTAGCTGTGGCATTTCTTGGCTGATTTTTATTACTAATTCTTTTAGCAACATTCCTTCTTGGAAGTTAACAGTTAATTGTGTTTTGCCCGAGATGTGGCGTAGTGCACCGATGAACTTTAACGTTAAGGGCATTTGTTTTCTTCGCTCAAACCTTATAGAATCATTGTTTATGTTAAAATTGTTTGTGACTTTGTTAATTTGAGCTTAAAAGTTTTGGAATCTTTCCTGTGTTAATGTTTCCACTATGTCAGTTGCTATTTCAACGATTGAATCTGCCTGTTTCATCATTGCGTCAGTGTTTACTTCTTCTAATTGTGATATTTGTTGTATGATGCTTTCGAGTTCCATTAGAAAACGCAGAATCGAATCATTAGTGAGCGGATTTTTCATTACCTCTTCTCGGAGGAGTATTTCTATGAAGGCGGGTTCGCCCAAACTGTAGTATATGGCGTTTCGTGCTTTTCTGATTGCTTCTAAAACCAAGCCTGGTGCCATGTAAGGTATTTTTCGCGCTGCTTCCAATTCGGCTTTTGCTTCGCGCAGGTACCTTAGCGCCCATCCTTTCCTGTACTCATCCATCATGAGGTTTCTTATCCTAAATTGACTGTTTATTCTGGTTCTTCTTCAGTGTCAGGATCAGTTGAAGAGTTGGCTTGAGCTAATGATATGGTGCGGGTTATGTATCCAGCAATCTGATTTCTCACTCGCGTGGTTGTTCCTTGCGTTAAAGAGTCAACTAAACGCTTGTTCTCGTCAAATTTGTTGGTGAATTTTTCTGGAAAACGTTCCATTAGTGTTTTGCCGGCTCGTTTAACCTGGTCAGTCTTAACTTTTCCCAAATCTTGATTCCTCAGCTCATCAATGTTTTAGTGTCCGACGCTTGAAAACGTAGGAGCAATCCTCAATAGAGGACAGGCTTAATTTAAGTTTACGCCCTATTAAGCCTTTTAACTGAGCGATAAATCGTGAGGTAAACTGTTGAGGGTAAAGTAAAGAGTTAAGTTAGTTTTATGTTGAAGAAAACTTCAAAGTTTTCGGCTATTTGCTCGGCAACGTTATCAACTTGCATTTTCTTGATTTCAGCTACTGCTTCAACTACGTTACGTATGAATGAAGGCTTGGTTAATTGTCCATTGTAAGGGCTTTTCCAATATGTCACCGGACCATCGGTTTCTGTTAAAAGGTTTGTTAGTGGCGCTTTCTCTATGACTTCGCGGATGCCGTTAGAATAGGTTGCTGGCGGGCCTTCAGTGATAAAGTATCCATTGTCCATGGCTCTAATTAGTGCGCTCATTGGGTAGCTAAACCAGTGCAGTAGCACTCGCTTAAGATGGTATGATGGAAGCATGTCTACTACTTTGTCGGTTGTTCCGCGTGAATGTATAATTACTGGAAGGTCAAGCGATTCAGCAAGATGAAGCATCTTGTCGAAAACCAACATTTGTTTTTCCCATATGGTTTCATACTTGCAGTCTAAGCCGATTTCACCTACTGCTTTAACCGTGTTTTTATGTTTTTGGATTAAATCTATAGTTTCTTCAAGTTCATTTTCCTTGAGAACGTTTACGTTCCATGGGTGAATCCCTAAAGCGGGGTAAACTAAGCCAGGATATTTTTCCGCTAGACTAAGGTCGCTTTGGCAAGTTTTTAAGTCCATTGAATTTGTTACTAACGCCGTTACGCCCGCGTTTTTTGCATCCGCTATCAACTCATCAATATGACCAGTGTATTCGGCATCTGAGAGGTGAACATGTGCGTCTATTAACTTCATTTTTCTCAGCGCTATATTCATGTTGAACGTTTTTATAATTTTTCTTTATTTATATGGCAAGTTTATCTCATCAGTAATTTAGACGGAAAGGATAACAAAGGTTAAATATTGCTTTAAAAAGAAAAAGAGGCTAGGAGTAGTCGTTATGACTGAATTAGAAATAGCTGTAGCTCCCATGCACAGGTTATGTAAAAAAGCTGGCGCTGACAGGGTAAGTGAAGCAGCAGCAAAGGAACTTGCAAAGGCACTTGAAGAAATCGGCGTTAAGATTGCTAAAGAAGCACTGGATTTTGCCATGCATGCTGGAAGAAAAACCATCAAAGCGGAAGATATAGAGATCGCCGCTAGAAAAGTCATGGGAAAATAGTAATCTAATAACAAGTTCTCTCCCTTTTCTTCTTTTTTGTTAAAGTTGTTTACTTTCTAGTGCTCGGAAGAAACTTTAGCCTCCTTGAATAAAGCGCTTTATGATGGCAGACGGCTTATTTTTTTGTTAAGAGTGAAATGGCTTTTTTAAGCGGTTGCTGATGAGTCCCAGAGGAACTGGAAGTATTCTCGCGCGAAACCTATCAAGCCTACGTGGTTGCTCCATATGACGAGGCTTGGTTTGTCTTCACCTAAAAAGAGCATAGCTTCTTTGCCGTCAGCGATTATGCCGCCGCCGAACATGTGGTCTCTTATTCGCAGCTCGTTTAAGCTAGGGTATTTTTTTAGAAAAAGCCAATCTTCCTTTGTTCCAGCCGCCATGAGCTTAACCCTGACCGTTTTCTTCAAGCCACTGCCCAGCAACGGTTCAGCCATGGTGATTAGTGGTTTTGCAAATTCTGGTGCTGCAATCACGATTTCTTTTGTAGCCTTGTTAAGAACCTCTTCAAGCTTGGTTAAAACTGCTTGTTGACCGCGCAATATCAGCATGTCTGGTCGCTCAAAAAGTTCTCGTTTTTCATATAGGGGCTGTAGTTCTTGGGCGACAGTGTTTTCCCAGTTCAAGTATTTGTCTTCTAGCCGCAGCTTCGTGAACCTTGTTGCTTCGAGTGGCGGTACTGGATAGTACTTGAATGGTCGGCTTTCGCTGCTTTTAATCCAGCCCTTTTCTTTGAGCGAATTGAGAACTTCATACATTTTGCTGTAGGGCACTTTAGCCTCTTGACTTATCTCCATAGCCGTCATTTGCCCACCTTCCAGCAAAACTATGTAACCATCAATTTCGTAGGCGCTTAGGCCCATTTCCCGTAAAGCAGCCCGAGTGTTCTCGTTAATTGACATCTTTTCCCCCTCAATCACCTTAGGAATCGTTTGGAAACCTTATTATCAACACATATGCTCTTAAGCACTTCGAAAACGCTTAGATGTAAGAAGGCAAAAAAAATTGAAAGATATCAAAACCACAAGAAGCATTTGCCCTGAATGCCTAAAGGCTATAGATGCAACCATTTTTGAAGACGACGGCAAAGTCTTTATCAAAAAAGAGTGCGCTGAGCATGGGGCTTTTCAAGAGCTTTATTGGTCGGATTACGATCAATATATGCGGGCAGAAAAATTCCGCTATGACGGCGAAGGAGTAAGCAACCCTCGAACCGAGAAAAAGAACGGGTGCCCATACGATTGCGGCATTTGCCCAGAACACAAATCCCACACTGCCCTCGCAATAATCGATGTCACAAACAGGTGCAACCTTACCTGCCCTATTTGTTTTGCGAATGCTGCGGCTGCAGGATACGTTTATGAACCTACTAAAGAGCAAATCACTGGAATGCTAGAGAACCTTCGAGCCAATAAGCCAGTGCCAGCCACGGCGCTTCAGTTCTCTGGTGGAGAACCCACGATACGCGAAGATCTCTTCGACTTTGTTCGAAAAGCAAAAGAGCTTGGCTTCAGCCACGTGGAGATTAATACGAACGGTCTTCGACTTTCGCAAAGCGTAGATTACTGCAGACAACTCAAAGATGCGGGAGTAAGCACCATTTACCTGCAGTTCGACGGGTTAACACCTGACGTTTACAAGTTCATTCGTGGAGTAGATCTTCTTGACATAAAAATGAAGGCAATCGAAAACCTTCGCCAAGCAGGAATAGACAGCATAGTATTAGTCGTCACATTGGTGAAAGGGGTTAATGATCACCAACTTGGCGACATAATCAATTTTGCTGCCAAAAACTTCGACGTGGTAAGATGCGTAAACGTTCAACCAGTCAGCCTCTGTGGAAGGCTACCACAAAAAGAACGCGAAAAAATGCGCATCACAATCCCAGACTTCATGAAAAAAGTTGAAGAGCAAACAAACGGAACAATAAAAGTTTCAGACTTCTATCCTGTACCCACGGTTGTGCCAGTTTCAAAAGCCGTCGGCGCACTAAAAGACAGGCGATATTTAGAGTTCACTGCGCATCCGCACTGCGGTATGGCAACTTACCTTTTAATTGAAAAGGGAAAAATCGTTCCAATCACGCGCTACGGAAACATCGAAAAATTCATCGGGGGAATGAACAAAGTCTACGAAACCGCGTCAAAAGGAAGCAAGAACAAGGCTAAACTGTACTTAGTTAGTTCAATGCGGCATGTAAAATTCGGTTTCTTAAGAAAATACGTTTTAGGCGTAGTAACAAATGGCGATTACAAATCCCTCGGCGACCTGCAAAGAAAAGCAATTCTGCTTTCAGCCATGCATTTCATGGATCCATACAACTTTGACCTTGAAAGAGTACAACGCTGCCTAATTCACTATGCAGTACCTGACGGGCGCATAATTCCATTCTGCACAATGAACTCCATCCATAGGCCGCTAGTAGAAAAGAAATTTGGAGTCCCAATCAAAGAGTGGAAGGAAAAACATAACGTTGAAATAAGTCAGCCATTCTAGATGTTGAGAACAAAAAAAGCAAAGTGAAAAATATGGGTGGAAAAAAGAAGGTCGGCATAAAGCAGATGGAGAAGCAGCAGGTTAGGGAAGACGAAGATAAGAGTAAAGACAAAAAGAAAGCCGCACCGCCAAAAGAAAGAAAAGCCGTAGGAATAATGTCTCCAGACGCAAAAAACGAAAAAATCGTCGGCGAAATAAAGAAAATGAACGTTCTAACACCATACGCTGTAGCTACAAGATATAACATTCGAATTAGCACAGCCAAAGACTTCTTAGAACAACTTGAAGCAAACGGTGCAGTTCAGCTCGTCTCCGGAAGCCATAACCTCAAAATCTACAAGCCTGCAGCAAGCTAAACTTGCTAACGACCAATTATTTATTCTAATCTTATCTAGATTCGGAGTTAGTTTTCATTTGGCAGAATTTCCAGAAAGAGTTTACACAGTTGAAGAAGTAAAAACCGCTAAAGAGCTAATCGATACAGGCTACAAACACAACCTAACAATTGAAGGCTCACCAGACTTTAAAGAAAAAATCAACCAAGCCCTTGAACTAATCAAAACCGCAGGTTACTTCGAGTTTTTAAGAGCTTACATTAGGAAAATAATGGAAATCGACGGCATAACTCAATTGCGCGAAACAGAAGTAGCCATCTGGGCAAACAAGTTCGCCGTAGAAAACCCAGTTGACGCCGCTAGCCTATTCATCCAAAAAGCCTATCACATGAAAGAGTACCTGGAAGGTGAACTATACTATGGCGGCAACGCTGAAAAACGCTCAGTTGCAAAACGTGTTGAGTTCCTGCAGGTTCTAAAGGATAAAAGCGGCGACAAAAACGTAAAAGAAGAATGCGAACGGCTGCTTCAACAGTGGAAAGAGAGTTCATTAGCCTTTTAAGCCGTTAACAATTCAACCCTTACCGTTGTTCCACTTTTAACTTGCTTAAAAACATCCAAATTACTCGTTATTTTACCAAGTATACTCACGGGACTATACGGCTGTGACTTGCCATAGAATACGCACAAAGCGCCGCCCATAGGCCAAAAAGCAATAGTGCCAGTTTCCACGGTTGGCTTAGCTTTTTCTTCACCCATTTTAATTGGGATTTCAAAATAAACTTCTTCTTTCCATAATGCAGCTCTGCCTTCAACTGGAAGCTTCCGAACGATTGTGTCAATGGTTCTTGGCGCTAAAAATCTCACTAATTCACCTTCAGCTTCACCTAAGCCTTCGATGAGAAACTTGACTTTTATACGTGAAACGTCTGCTGCTTCATTACTCAACTGCTTCATACTCCTTCAAAGAAAATCCAGTAAACATCAAAGGACAGGTTATTCATAACGCAACGTTCAATTTAACTCTTACAGTTGGCAAAGGCGGCAAATCGCACAAACCCAGCGCCAATCTAGTTATAAGAGGCTTAGAAGAGTTTTTCCTATGTAATCAACTTGTTCAGCTGTGACTCCGGGGTGAATTGGCAGAGAGAAAACTTGTTTTGACGCTTTATCCGTTTCAGGCAGTTTAGCGCTTCCAAAGTTTTCTCGGTAAAACGGCATCTGATGCACAGGGTTAACGTAATAGACCTCGGCGCCAATCCCTTTTTTCTTCAGTTCATCCACAATCTTATTGCGTTCAGTTTCCATGCCGTCCACTAGTCGTGCAGTGTAAAGGTACCAGCTGTGCTGTCGGTCTTTTGACTCACAGGGTAAAATAAGCCTGCTACTTTTTTCTAGGATTTTTGTTAGTTGTTGCGCGTTTTGGCGGCGTTTAGCCAAAAAAGACGGCAATTTTTCCAGTTGCACGTTACCTATTGCTGCTTGTATTTCGGACATGCGATAGTTGTTTCCAAGAATAAGTGAGGCGTATTTGGCTTTTTCTCCATGAGTCCTAATCATCCGCAATGTTTCAGCTATTTGGTCGTTGTTTGTTGTGGTTACTCCGCCTTCGCCTGTGGTTATGTTTTTGCTTGCGTACAAGCTCCAGCAAGCGGCGTCAGCAAAGCTTCCCGCAGGTTTTCCAGCGTATGTTGCTCCATGCGCTTGGGCAGCATCTTCAACCAACGCTAAGTTATGCTTCTCGGCGATTTCCCTCATAGGTTTCATGTCGGCTGAAAAACCGTATAAGTCCACGGGCAGTATAGCTTTGGTGTTTTTTGTTATTAATTTTTCAGCCACACTGGGTGAGAGATTGTAAGTTTCAGCATCAATGTCGGCGAAAACTGGTTTCCCGCCTGCCAACACGACTGCTTCAGCAGTAGCTACGAAGGTGAAGCTGGGCAAAATAACCTCGTCACCTTGCTTTATACCAACGGCTACAATTGCAGAGTGCAATGCGGCAGTGCCAGTGTTAACCGCTACAGCATGTTTCACGCCAGCAAATTTTGCAAAATTTTTCTCTAATTCAGTTACCATTGGACCAGCCCCAAGCCCGCTTGTTAACATTCCGCTTCGCAGAACTTTAACTACTGCTTGAACTTCTTCTTCGCCGATTTTTGGCATGTTAATAGGTATCATTTTTTAGCCTCACTTTGTTAGGATACTGGTCACGTGCTACTATTTCATTTTTTCCGACTATTAATCGTAATACGATTATTCAACAGCCGTTTTTTGTATGCTTTTGTAGTCGATTACAACGTTGATTTCATGTGCTCTAAGATCTTTATCCAGTTCTGGGTCGCCTGTATCAACCCTTAAACTTTTCAACCTGTCCAATTTGCCAGTAGTTGCAACCACAACAATGTTATCTAAGCCTACTTGACGGATTACTTCGGAGCTTATTTGCTGGTTCCCTCTGCCGAAAATGAAGCCTTGACCCCCAATCGGCGTCACAATTATCCTAGCAACTTTTCCCTTTATGGCTTCCAATATTTGTTTCTCGTTTACATCGCTTGCAATTATTCTCTTGTTCTGGAAAAGGTCTACGCCAAGGAGGGTTTTTTTCTGGTCTAAAAGATCACCAATGGTGCGAGTGGTTGTTCCCGGACCAACAATGTAAACGGTGCCTTTTTCCATTTCTTCAATGATGTAGATTGCTATTGCTGCTTGGTTGCGGACTTCATTCTCAGTCATTAGACTTTCAAGTTTGTTCCCCTGAATCAAATGGGGCTCATAAGGACTCAACATGTACCCGTAAAGTTCTGCGGAAAGGCGACCTTCCCTGAAAGCTTGCTCATCCACATCCATAACCTCCGCTTCTCGCAGGGGCAATCCACCCCAAAGATAGCTGACGGCTACTCTTGCGGCTGCTTGAGGAGTTATAGCGAAAATGGCGCTATGCATTTTGACACCTGTTGGAACACCCAGCACAGGAACATTCAAGCCAACGGCTTTTAGTATGTCTCGGGTTGTTCCGTCGCCGCCGCAGAAAACAAGCAAATCAACACATGACTCCACCATTGCTTTTGCGGTATTTTGAGTGTCTTCCGATGTGGTTTCTTTTTTGCTTTCACCTTTAACATCAAAAGTGAAGCCACACTTTTTAGCTTCAGTCTCACCCATGCTGCCAGCGCCAACAAGTAGCTTTAAGCTTTCTTTGACTGAATACAGCTCAGCGAGGAAGGTTTCGGCTCTTTGTGATGCTATAGGTTTAGCGCCTAAGGATATGGCTTTGTTCAGGATGGTTTTGCCGTCTGTTCCTTTTAATCCGACAGCGCCACCCATTCCAGCAACTGGGTTAACGATGAAACCGATGGTTTTCGTTGGCAGACTATCCTGAGTAACAGTCAATTTAAACTAACCTAAGTCGGTATTAGGTTGCTAAAACAAAAAGAAAAACATGCCTATCTTTAGGTGTTTTTGCCATACTTCGCTATTTCTACGTTAAGCAGTTTTAAGTTTTGACATCGCTTACTTTTGCCTATCTTGCGTTTTCTTGCCGTCATCACAACAACTGTGATGGATAGAGATAAGGCAATGAATACTATCACGACTGATAATGATGGAAACTCTGCTGTCGGCGTTGGTGTTGGCGTCGTGTTAGTTGGATTAGCAATAGCTACTAACGCAGTGGTTTCTGTATTTGTACTTCCAACAGCTTGTATATTGCTATTATATGAAGTATGCACACCACCACTGTTACTATCTTGCATGAGGAGTATTGTATTATACATCACTTGATTAGCGTAGGTCGCCGTTATATTAGCGTCAACTTGCAAGGTTAAAGCTAATGCTAATTTGTAAGTTTGGTATAAATGAGGAGTATCATTTTGATATGGTGCATCTGCAAATCCTTTTCCATCCCAAAGTGCCATCATATTCTTGTAACAGCTTACAGCCCCTGTTAAATCTCCTTGATTAACATAAGATAATCCTTGATATGCGCATAAATCCGCATATTGTTGCCAATTAGAGATATTCGTTCCGTTATCAATTTCTGCTTGCAGATTATAACTTGTGCCATTATAAAGATAGTAAGTATTAGCACCGCCAAAAGGTTGAGTTAGAATATCCCCAATTATAGCTTCATGTTTATAGTCAATTGGCAAGCCATTGGAATCTTTAGGCAATCCGTAAGTGCTTGCATAAGCCATAATGGTATTTTTAATTGAATTGCTTACATCAAGATTATAGTTTTGAAGGGCAAAGTAGGCTAAAAGATTATCAGACGTTATCCAGTATACATTATTATTTGTTTCAGGAATCAATTTTAAAGTTGAATTATAAACGGTTATTAAGTATTTATCAGCGCTAATGGTTATTGGGGAAAGATTGCTGGTGTTTGTAGAAGTTTGCTCCATGCTAAAAGGTGTAGTGCTAATTAAAACAAACGAGACGACGAGCAATACAATTAAAAGTAGACCTAACGGAGACTTACTCATTCGCTTTCATTCTTCCACAGAAGCTTCCTATCAATTACTCGTCTTTTAAATTTGTGCTTTCTTGTTTTCTATTGCGATTAATCTTCAAAGAAAAAATAGGGAGTAGATAGCCGTAAAAGCCCATGCCCTTTATCAATTTCTGGATTTTTTCAGTTCAAAAAGCACGTTTATGTTGAAAAATGTAGTCGTTTGATATAGTCATTTGATATTGTCCAATGGTTGCCCGTTCAATTTTTTTGAACTTATGGAAAATATTGAACATGTTCAATAAAACTGAACATATATAAGTACTATTGAACAGTAATGTGGATATGGTTAGGAACCCATTTGTGGGAAGATCGTCCCAGATAGTTCGAGTTTTGCTTTCAAATCCAGCCAGAAGCTGGACGATAAGACAACTGGCAATGGAAGCAAAAGTAAGTTTGGGTTTAACATCGATAGTAACCAATAAGCTAATTGATCTAGGTTTCTTGATTAGAGAAAGATCAATGAAATTAAAACTTCGTAAAGAAGAGGAACTTATAAAACGATGGGCGGTCGCTTACGATTCAGGCATGCGGAAACAGAGAGCTTACTATTCTCAGGGCACATTATACGATATTGCACGGCGAATAGCAAAAACTGCAAAAGAATATTCTATAAAGTATGCGTTTACTGGTTCATTCGCAACGGACCTTGTTACTCAGTATATCAGACCTGCCCAGATTCAGGTCTATGTTGCCAGCGAATATGACTTGAACAAAATAGTTAAGGTTCAGAATCTTGAAATCGCGGAGATTGGCGGAAACATTGTCTTTTTATTGCCTGAGGATGAATCCGTTTTCTACGGATTAAGAGAAATAACAGACAGCAGAGTTGGTCGAGTCACTGTAGTCTCAGACCTTCAGCTTATTCTAGATTTATACAATGATACTGATCGAACTAGAGAAGCAGCTGAGCGACTTCTCACCAAAGAGTATGAAAGGAGATTAAAAGAAGAAAACCTCATAAAAATGCTCAAAGAATTCTTCGGAGCAAGAGGATTAATAACAGCTGAACCCAAGCCAGCAATAAGTCAGTCTGGACCCGACCTAATTTTTCTTGATCCAAAAACTAAGGAATTGATTGCCGTTGAAGTCAAAAGCTCGACGGCAAAGCTGGACTCTGTTGAAATTCTAAAGAAACATATTTTGTATTTAGGATCAAGAGCAAAAGGTGTTTTGGTCGCTCCTTCGATAACTGACACCGCAAGGAAGGAATTAGAAAAAGCAAACTTGCAATTTGAACCTTTGGAGGCAATTGAAAGTGGTGTACACAAAGAAACAAGTTGATATTTCGCTTAAAGCACTGAATGAGATTAGCGAAGCGTTTAATCGGGACAAGAATCTGACGGAAAGATTCGTCCTGACAGGTGGTTGGGCTCCATATTTCATTTCGTTGGGAAGATTTGAGCATACAGGCTCCAGAGATATTGACATGGTTCTTTCACTTGAGCTTATGAAGATCTACCCTAGCATCGAACGATTACTTACCGAAAAACTAAAATACAAACAAACAGGACCATTCGAATTTGAACGAACCGATGGCGAAGTTACCTTTGAAGTTCATTTCTTGTGTGAACCAGAACATGTCCCAAACGACTCGGGAACTTATAGAGTACAAAGCGGTATATCGCCAGTAATAATTTCTGGTTGCTCGATTGTCTTTAATGACAACTTTACGCAAAAACTAGAAAAAACAAAGATTTTGGTTTCAGGACCGGTAGCATCTATATCCTTAAAGGCTCATGCGTTCGACAACAACTCAAACAGGGTAAAAGATCCATATGATATTTATTCAATAATGGTTTCAGTTGACAAAATCAATTTGCAACTTTCCAAGTGGGCATCAGCTAGCCCTTTCGTAGCAGAGTCAATTGAATTATTAAGGAAAGCCTTTGAATCTGAGACTTCATCCGGACCAATTGCCGCGGCTGAATACCTGATAGAATCAGGTACAGAGAGAGCTGCCTACGCAGCACGTGTTTTCACAGCTGTAAACAGCATTTTAAAAAATATCCCTTAGAATCTCGGTTTCCTTTGAAAAGCACCAATTTTACATCCAATTCTGCGGGAATTGATTCGTTGCAGAACATGTTGAATTATGTTTGGAGCTTATTAGGATCAACTAGTAGAACGGGGGGTCAATTTTGCACACACAGGAGCGCTCATGGACAAGCTTAAGTGATTATGGAAAGTACTTTTTCCACATTTTTCTATTTTTGCACCTTTTTTGTCTCACGATAAAACCCAAATCAAGCCTTAAAATAAAAAAGCATCCCAAAACAAGCCCTGTCTCTAACCGCTTACCGATAGACCTACCCTAATATTTGTGGCAAAAAACACCAACAAAAAGCAAGCACGAAAAACAAAAAAGGAAAGGGTTGGGGTTTAGAGTGGTTCGTAGCTTATGTATTTCTTGTTTACCTCGTCCAGCCATGGGTACAGTTTGTGCAGTTTCTTCATTGATTCCTCGACTTTTTCAGCCGGGTACTCGTATGGTAGCAGGTTGCCACTAAAGTATTCATCGTACGCTGCCATGTCAAAGTAGCCGTGACCACAGAGCACGAATAGGATGGTTTTTGCTTCGCCCGTCTTTTTACAGCGTAGCGCTTCATCAATGACGCCTTTGATTGCATGTGATGGCTCTGGCGCTGGGATGATACCTTCTGTTTGAATGAAAAGTTTAGCTGCATCAAAGACTTCTAGTTGGTTGAATGCTTCTGTTGTCATTTGCTTTTCTTGAACCAGCACGCTTATGGTTGGGGCGATGCCGTGGTACCGGAGCCCGCCTGCGTGGATGGGCGCTGGAATGAAGTCGTGACCTATAGTGTGCATGGGGACCAGCGGTGTTAGTTTTGCGGTGTCGCCGTGGTCATACTGGTATTGCCCTTTGGTGACTTTGGGGCATGCGGTGGCTTCAGTTGCAACGAATTTGGTTTCTTTGGGTGCTTTCTTGGCGACCTTGTCGTGGTAGAAGGGCCACATGAGTCCTGAGAAACTGCTGCCTCCGCCTATGCATCCATAAATCACGTCTGGATAATCGTCGACCATTTCGAGTTGTTTTTTGGCTTCTAATCCTTCAACTGTCTGGTGTAAGCATACGTGGTTGAAGACGCTGCCTATGGCATAGTTGGTTTCTTCTTCGTTGACGAGGGCGTCTTCTACGGCTTCGCTGATGGCTATGCCGAGGCTGCCCTTGTTGTCTGGGTCTTCAGCGAGGATTTTTCTTCCCGCCTCTGTTTTGTTACTTGGGCTAGCAAAACATTCTGCGCCGAAAGCGTTCATCATCATCTTTCGGTATGGTTTCTGGTCATAACTTGCACGAACCATGTAAACTGTAGCTTTTAGCCCGAACATCATGGCTGCAAATGCTAAAGCTGAACCCCATTGACCTGCACCTGTTTCTGTCGATAGGCGTTTTGTGCCTTCTTTCATGTTGTAGTATGCTTGAGGTACGGCCGTGTTTGGTTTGTGGCTTCCAGCAGGGCTTACACCTTCGTATTTGTAGTAGATTTTTGCTGGCGTTTTTAGTGCTTTTTCTAGACCGATGGCTCTGAAAAGTGGTGATGGTCTCCACATTCTGTAGACTTCTCGGACTTCTTCAGGTATGTCTATCCATCGTTCTTGGCTTATTTCTTGACCGATAATTGCTTTTGGGAATATTCGTGGGACAATTCCGACGCCGGGCTGTTTTGTTGCTGCATCGATGAATGGTGGGAGCGGCCTAGGCAAATCGGGAACTATGTTATACCACTGTTTTGGTATATCATCTTCGTTAAGTAAGATTTTTCTATTTGGCATTTCTTTCGCCTTTTTATCTTTAAAGCTATGAAACGTACGTTTAAGTTTTATTTAAGGCTTTTGTGTACAGATTTGTCCATCAAACACGGTGACCATTAAACAACACATTTATACTCAGACGGACAAAAACATACAAAAGCGAAAGAAAATGTGGAACAACATAAAAACTCAACTGCAACAATACCCTGAACGACTCAAAGTAGCACGAGTACTTATAGAAAACGGACTAAGCGTCCAAGACAACAAAATATACCTAAACCAAATCCAAATCCCACCAGTACGCATAGCAAGAGCAGCCGGAGTAGACCGGCGAACAGTAAACGAAACATTAAACACCATTAAAGCCAGCCCACAACTCAAATTGATTTTTGAAGAAATACGTCCAGCAGGACATTCACTAAAAGAAATCGCCAAACACATCAATCTGGGAGTCTTAGAAATAACCCCTGTAAACGCAAAATCGCCAGGAATCTTATCCAACGCAGCCATGATTCTCAACAGGGCAGGATTAAGCATCAGGCAAGCTATCGTAGATGACCCTGAACTCTCACCGGAACCAAAACTAACTTTGATAGTTGAGAAAAAAATCCCAGGAGAACTAATCCCCGAAATACTGAAAATACCCGGAATAGCCAAAGTTTCAGTCTACTAACCCCCAGGGCAAAAATGAAACAAAGAAAACTGTAAAAACAGAATAAATGATGCAAAAAACGCTTGCCTAAGCGGTATTAATTATGCACTGACTAGAAAAACTTATATGGCTAGTAACATTTTGTTGTTGTTCGCATTAAAGGAGATTAGTTGATTTGTCATCATTTCCAACACAAGCAGGCGGAATACCTGTTCTCGTTTTAAAAGAAGGCTCAAACAGGTCCCGTGGAAGAGAAGCACAACACGGAAACATAACTGCCGCTAAAGTTGTAGCTGAAAGTATCCGAAGCTCTTTAGGCCCAAAAGGCATGGATAAAATGTTAGTTGACAGCTTCGGAGACACCACAATAACAAGTGACGGCAGAACTATTCTGGATGAGATGGATATTCAGCATCCAGCAGCCAAAATGATGGTGGAAGTTGCAAAGACACAAGACAATGAAGCTGGCGATGGAACAACGTCTGCAGTTATAATCGCAGGCGAACTTCTCAACAAAGCAGAAGAATTAATTGACAAAAATATTCACCCAACAATCATAATTGATGGTTATAGGGCGGCAGCTGAAAAAGCGCTAGAAACCCTTGAAAAAATAGCTATACCAGTAGACCTGAAATCTCAGGACTACCTGAAAAAGGCTGCAACAACATCAATGGGAAGCAAAATCGTTGCTGAATACAAAGAATACTTGGCGGATTTAGCTGTTAAGGCAATGCTGGCAGTCGCCGAAAAACACGACGGAGTCTACAAGGCAGATGTTGACGACGTAAAAATTGAAAAGAAAACAGGCGAATCCCTCATAGACACCACCCTAATAAACGGCATAGTTTTAGACAAAGAAATTGTCCACTCAGGAATGCCCAAGCGAGTAGAGAACGCAAAGATTGCATTAATCGATACTTCGTTAGAGATTGAAAAACCCGAGTTAGACGCTAAAATAAACATTGAAAGCCCCGACCAGATTGAAGCGTTCCTCAAGCAAGAAGAAACAATGCTAAAAGACATGACTAACAAAATTTTAGCTTCAGGCGCAAACGTAGTCATCTGCCAAAAAGGCATAGATGACATGGCTCAGCATTTTCTTGCCAGAAAAGGAATAATCGCCATTAGAAGAGCCAAAAAATCGGACATGGAAAAACTTGCAAAAGCCGCGGGCGGAAAAATAGTATCTAGCTTGGATGATATTTCACCGTCAGACCTTGGATATGCAGCTTTGGTGGAAGAGCGCAGAATTGGCGACGACAAGATGACTTTTATTGAAGGCTGCAAGAACCCGAAAGCAGTTACCATCTTGATTAGAGGTGGAACTCAGCGTATGACGGCAGAGGCAGAACGCTCAATCCACGATGCACTCTGCGTTATTAGAGACCTAATTCAAGAGCCAAAAATCGTTGCTGGAGGAAGTGCTCCAGAACTTGAAATGGCCAGCGTACTCAGAAAATACGCTGAAACAATGCCAGGAAGAGAGCAACTTGCAGTCAGAGTATTCGCAGAAGCCCTCGAATCAATAACTGTAACGCTCGCCGAAAACGCTGGCGTAGACCCAATCGACATACTTTCAGAATTACGAGCTATGCACGAAAAGGGAGAAACATGGGCGGGCATAGAAGTCCTAGAAGGAAAAGTCCAAGACATGTCAAAAGTAAACATTTTTGAACCGCTCTCAGTCAAAAAACAAATAATCAAATCAGCAACCGAAGCAGCATCCATGATACTCAAAATCGACGATGTTATTGCCTCTGGCAAAATGAAGAGACCGCCAACCCCACCAGGAGGCGGCATGGGTGGAATGGGTGGCATGGGCGGTATGGGCGGATATCCAGGCGCTGGAGAGTATTAAAATACGTCAGAACAAAAAATAAATGTTGGACCACCAAAACTTACTCGCTTTGAGAAAGCAAGAATAGTTGGAGCTAGAGCGCTTCAAATCTCGATGGGAGCACCGATTTTGGTGGATGCAAGCGAAAATACAAACCCGATTAACATCGCTCTAAAAGAACTTGACGCTAGAATACTACCGATAACTATCAGAAGGACGTTACCAGACGGAACTTTCCAAGATATTCCATTAAAATGGCTAACTTAAACTTAAGCTTCAATTTTTTTCTTTTAATTTTGCCAGTTTTGCTTGCGCTTCTTTAAGTGTATTGCTGATTTGTTTCCAGTGTGCTCCTTGCCAGTAGACTTGCCCGCAATTTGGGCATTTCCAAAACTTATCATAATAAGTGAACGTGTTTTTCTCTAGTTCACCTGAAAGTTGCTCTTTTGGCGTAGCCTTAAGTTTTGTGTTACATACCGGGCAATGGGACTTTTCCATATCTATCTCTAATGTTAAGCTGTATCGCTTGGCAACTTCCGCCAGCCGTTCGGATTCCGATTTGCCTTCAAGGTAGAGTGCATCTATGCCTTTGGCGATGGCACGTTGGTAAAGCTCTAAATCTTTAGTTAATAAAACGCGGTTTTCTTTTTTTGTCAGTTCAAGAAGCCCAGAATCACTCAGCTGAGTGGAGTATATGACGTCATGTCCCAAGATGCGTAGCCAACGTGCCAGTTTTCCCAGCATAGCATCCGCTATGAACTTCACACGTTGCCTCCCCGAACAATTGAGCCGCTACCCGCTTTAGCAACTATTTCCCCCTCATCGAAAACTAACAATCCGTTAACAAAGGTCTTTACTGGCTTACCTTGAACTTCCCACCCGTCATACGGGGAATATTTCGCTTTGGACTTGAATTTTGAAGCATCAATTTTGAATTTGCGGTTAAAATCTACCACAGTTAAATCTGCATTCTTTCCCTGCTCCAAGCGACCGCAGTCATTCAAACCGTAAATCTCTGCCGGTTTCTCCCCAAGAAGTTGAACCGCTTGGGCTAAGGATAACCGATTCTTCTTTACAAGCGTCAAAATAAGGGGTAATGTGGTTTCTAGACCTGGCACGCCAACTTTAACATTCCAAACGCTACTTGCGGACTTCTCGCTTAAAGCATGCGGCGCATGGTCTGAACCCAAAGCATCAATCCAACCTGCTTCCAAACCTTTCCATAACGCTTCAACATGATTTTTGCTGCGAAGCGGTGGCGCCATAATCAGCAATTGACCGTAATGTTCCAAATCAGCAGTTGATAACAATAGATGATTAGGGGTAACTTCACATGTTACTTTTCTTCCAGATTTTTTTGCTTCAATAATGGCGTTTAAGCCCTCTTCAGTTGAAACATGACAAAAATGCAACCGCACATCAGTTTGCGCACTTATTTTTAGTAGGCGTTCGATGGCTTTTAATTCAACTGTTTCTGAATGCGCCTCTTGAAAAGCAACAACGCTACTTTTTCTGACTTGCTTAAGTTTCCCTTCGTTTTTTGTAAGCAATTCTTTATCTTCAGCATGCACTGCCAGTGGCACGTTCACCTCGGCGACTTCTTTGAATGCGTCATATAAGGCTTGGTCGTCATCTATGTTTAATCCGCCGATTTGGCAACCCATGAAAAGCTTGAAGCCTACTGCCCCTTCGGAAATGATGTCTTTTGCTTCGGCCAATTTTTTTGGAAATTCAGAATAGAATCCCACGTTAACGAGAACTTTTCTTTCGGCGATTGCCATGCGGTTTCTTAAGGTTTCCTTACTCATTGTTACTGGTTCGTTGTTAGGCATGTCTAAGACTGTGGTGAAGCCCCCGGCGGCTCCGGCGGCTGTTCCTGTTTGGAAGTCTTCTTTGTACGCTTTTCCCTCGTCCCGCAGGTGAACATGCTCATCTATCAAGCCTGGCAGGACTAGAAGATTTTTTAGATTAGTTTTTTGGTCAGCGTTTGGCATTTGAGTTTCTTTGCCAATTTTGAAGATTTTGCCTTCTTCAATGGCTATGCTGCAATCGACAACTTGGCCGTTGAGGTAGGCTTTAGCGTTTGTTAGGACAGAATCAACAATCAAATCAGTTCACGGTCTACAGTGAATAGCAAGTGGTTTGCTAATTAAAGTTTATTTTTAGCAGAGGCGAGCGGGAATCCCCATAGGTTTTAGCTGTCCTGAAAACGACTTAACGCTTAAAAATACATTGCCCTAATCACAGATATTATGATTCGAGCGTACCGATTCCGTTTGTATCCAAATCGTGATTCCGTTTGTATCCAAATCGTGATTCCGTTTGTATCCAAATCGTGATTCCGTTTGTATCCAAATCGTGATTCCGTTTGTATCCAAATCGTGATTCCGTTTGTATCCAAATCGTGATTCCGTTTGTATCCAAATCGTGATTCCGTTTGTATCCAAATCGTGATTCCGTTTGTATCCAAATCGTGATTCCGTTTGTATCCAAATCGTGATTCCGTTTGT